>Ga0157370_10001039_pt1 | contig 34915 bp, 35 predicted proteins | sample C35metaG_FD_113463 | JGI IMG/M metagenome (GOLD analysis project Ga0157370, IMG submission 113463) | Corn rhizosphere microbial communities from Kellogg Biological Station, Michigan, USA - C3-5 metaG | ecosystem: Host-associated > Plants > Roots > Rhizosphere > Soil | place: USA: Michigan... | reverse complement strand
TTATAAGTCTAAAGGGAGACGGCTGGCAACGAACAACGATTAACGATAAACGGGCAAGGAATAAAGCTTAAAGGCTAAAGCAGGTTACCCAAATATTCCCTTCCATGCTCCCTCGCTCGTTCTTCTGAATTTGATTCATAATATATATCACAAAAAGGTATTCTTTTAAATAGCAGTCGGCTAAAGCAGGACTGCCATGAATGGACTGGTAAAAGATGCTAACTAAATTCAGCATAACGATTCGATTATAGTGCATCCAATCGAAGAAGTTTCTTACAAAGAATCGTCTTTGCGAGGCAGATTCTTTATCTGCTGAAGCAATCTTAATCGAAAAAAGAGCAAGGAGCAAAGAGTAGGAGCAAAGAACAAAGAATAAAGACTAAAGCGGAAAGGCAAAGGACTAAAGCGTGCTTCTAATGGAAAAGTGATGACTGGTGCCAAGAACGAAAATCGAATGACGGCAAACGAAAAATGACAAACAATACCATCCTCGTGTTCTTAATAATAAAGGTAAAGATCGCGCCTCTAATTAGATATGAAATATCATTTTCATCCATAGCTGGTATTATTAAATGTTATGGGATGATGAACTAATATATTATATAATTACAAGTTAGACTAAGATATGTTAAAATAATATTACTGGTGGGGTCTGTTGTTGAGAAGAAGTAATTTCCCGCTGATTTTCACCAGATCTCGCAGATCCGGTTGGAATACCGATTCAGCGCAATGCTTCTGGGCACTCTGCTATCTTTACTAAATCTAAACCCTTTCCCTCTTCCTTTGTTAAGATTAAAAGAATTAATCATGAACAAAGAAAAACTAATCCAAGAGGCCTATCTTGTTGCACATAAAATAGAAGAAAACGGAAATTTCCCAAATAACCCGAATTTGCCATTAATGATTTATAAAGGTGCGTTTCTAATTCATCCTGATGAAACGGAGGAAGAGATCAAAAAAGTATTTGCTCAAAACGGTTATACAAATGCCTGGGTAGACGGAATTTTTGATTACCAACATTATCACAGTAATACGCACGAAGTGATGGGCGTTTTTAGTGGAAGAGCGGAAGTTCAGTTTGGAGGGGAACATGGCGTATGCATCGAGCTTGATAAAGGTGATGTGGTTGTAATCCCGGCAGGTGTTGCGCACATGAAATTAAGTGCTAGTGAAGACTTTACAGTTGTGGGTGCTTATCCAAATGGAGCAGAATATAATATGAAATATGGCAAGGCCGATGAACGACCACAAGCTGATGAAGAGATCGCTCAGGTGAAAAATCCGGATAATGATCCGGTTTATGGAAGCAAGGGACATTTATTTGAATGCTGGTATAATCAAAAATGCGCAAATGTTTAAAACTCTTTCGAATTAACCGTCTAAATTTCTTTAATTTTCGGGTTTTAAATCCCTACTTTTTACAATAAATGAGTTTTAGATATATATGTTCAGCATTAGCCCTCTCCATTATTTTATTAACTGCTTGTAATAGCAAGAAATCGGAAGAGAAAAAGGCTGCTGATGCAAAAATCCGTGTCAAAGAAGACGATAAAGCGGATAGTGCTTTGATTGCGTATAACCCTGCAAAGGGGGATAAATGGATTGCAGATTTTGTTCAGAACCTTCATAAAAAGTATGGTTTTAATGGAAACATGTTGGTAGCGAAAGATGGTAAAATTCTCTATGAAAAAGCAATTGGCTGGGCAGATTACCTACACCGTGATAGCCTGAAAATAAATTCAGAGTTTGAGCTGGCTTCCATTACCAAAACGTTTACCGGAACCGCCATTATGCAATTGGTAGAGGCTGGCAAATTATCGCTGAATGATAACGTAAAGAAGTTCTTTCCTAATTTTCCTTATGATGGAATTACCGTGAAATTACTGCTCAGTCACCGTAGTGGGATGATGAACTATGTTTATTTCATTGATGATATCTGGAGAAAAGAGAAACGGCCCATGAAGAAGGGCGTAACCAATCAGGAAGTGATGAACGTAATCGCTGAGCGAAAACCTAATCCTTATACCAAACCAGATAACCGTTTCCACTACAATAATTCAAACTTTATGGTGTTGGGTGCCATTATTGAAAAAGTTACTGGCCAGCGCTATTCACAATACATGATGGAACATGTTTTTAAGCCTGCAGGACTGAAGCATACGCACGTTTACAGCACTACTGAATATGAAAAAATTCCGGTAGATGTGGTTGGACACGATCGTACCTGGAAATATTCTGTAGCACAAAATTTTCTCGATGGACCAGTAGGTGATAAAGGTATTTACAGTACTTTGCACGATTTGGTGCTATTTGACAAATACTTAAAAAATGGTCGCCTGATCACCAAGAAAAGTAGCGATTCATCATATGTTGGTCGGAATAAACCAGTGAATGGCCATTTCAATTATGGTTATGGTTGGAGGATGTTTGATGGTGAAAAGATGGATAAGGTGGTTTACCACACGGGATGGTGGCACGGTTTCCGCCATATCTATGTTCGCGATCTTGATAAAAATATTGTAGTTATATTTTTAGGAAACTTAACCAATGGCAGTCTGATGCATTTAGATGATTTATATAAGCACTTGAATATGCCCATTATTCGCAAAGGTGCATATCATGGAAATGGCAGTTTACCAGGCTCTGATGAAGATTAATTATGGCTAAAACAAAATGGATTATTGATGCAAATACCCTAACTATTTATCCAAAACGTAATTTGAGGATAGTAGGGTTGGTCTTTTTTATTCTGGTTGCAATATTTATTTATTTTTTAGCGACCCATATGAGTGGCTATTCTATTGCAACTTCGACAACCTATTATGGGATATTACTTCTAATTCCTTTACTCTTGGTTTTTGTTGCGGAATCAAAACTCATCTTTAATGGAACTGATCGAAAATTATATAAGAAAATTGGTTTCTTGCCTATCGGATCTATTCCGTTTGATGATATCGCAGCTGTTGAGCCTTACGAAACATTAGGCAGCGGATTCAATTATTCACTGTTTAAAAAGAGTAACCGACACGGAAAGGGTTTAGTTGTATCTGCGGGTTATAGCAAAGCAACAGATGCCAATCTCATCCAGTATCAAAATGAAGTATTGCCTAAGATAGATGAGTTAGTCTTTGCTAATGCACCTTTTATAGCTAAACAGGCCATTTACGACTTTGAATTTTTTCGAGAAGAAAGTGGGGTTTATGTATTACGTCAGAATAAAATCGGAAGCTTGATTTTAGGTTTCGTCATGGTTGGCATCACCGTAGCCATTTGGCTCACGCCTGATTTTATGATTGATGAAGCTACCTTTAAAAGAATTTTGGTCACTTATTTTCCGCTAATTATCGGTCTGGTATTTATATATGCATTCTTCTCAAATCTCAAATTTGATAAGAATCAGCGTAAGGTCATTCATTCTACTTTTGGAGGCAGGAAAGTAAATGAATATGCGTTTGATGATCTTGTTCGCTTTCAGATTGTGAGAAAAACGACGAATTTGATTTATTCAGGTACCGAAGTAAATGCAGAAATCTATCTTCCTGAAAAGGATAAAATGAAAACACTGGCGATGAAGAGCTTCATAGGTACGAAGAAAATTGATCGTTTTCTTGATGAAGCTAATACCATTCTTGGTCGAATTTAAGCCTAGAGAAGACTAACTATTTCTGATTTATTCAATTGTAAATTCAGCTATATAAAAGCGGCATCTGAAAACCAATTCAATTGAATTTCGTTTACTATAAAACAATAAAATTATGTTCGATAAATTGTTCGCAGCACAGCAAAAAGCCGAAGAAATAAAAAAGCGATTAGATACTATTTCTGTATTCGGTGAAGTTGAAAATGGCGCCATCAAGATTACGGCTACCGCTAACAAGGCGATTACTGCAGTTGCCATTAATGAAGATTTTTTAAAAAATGCAGATAAGGAAGAACTGGAAGAATTGCTTTTAACAGCGATTAATAAAGCCCTGGCCAATGCAGAACAGGTAAGCGCTACTGAAATGCAGGCATCAGCACAAGATATGCTTGGTGGTTTGGGTGGCATGTTTGGGCAGTAAGACTTTTTAAACGAATTGGTTATCAATAGATACTAAATATAATGTTAAGTGTTGATGCCAGATTTTTAAATCCTGATATTAATAATATGAAATACACTTATTATGGTCAGTCTTGCTTTTTGATTGAAGCAGATGGCCAAAAATTTCTTTTCGATCCATTTATCAAATCTAATCCTCTGGCTAAAGATGTTGATACCACAAAAATTGAAGCAGATTACATTTTAGTAAGTCATGGCCACGCAGACCATGTAGCTGATTTAGTAGAACTGGCAAAGCAAACCGATGCACAGGTAATTGCAATGGTTGAAGTAGCCGGCTGGATTAAAAAGCAGGGTATTGAGAAGGTAATAGATATTAACTTCGGAACACAAACTTTACCTTTTGGTAAACTCCGCACTGTATGGGCAGTTCATAGCAGTTCAAATCCAGATGGAAGCTACGGTGGTAATCCGGCGGGTTTTGTACTGGAACTGGAAGGAAAGCAAATTTACTTTGCGGGTGATACTGCATTAACTTTAGAAATGAAGTTATTGGCAGATTTACATCATTTAGATTATGCTATTTTACCAATTGGAGGTCATTATACGATGGGCGTAGATGATGCCGTTATTGCTGCGAAGTACATTAATTGTGAACTGGTAATTGGTGTGCATTACGATACTTTTCCTCCAATTAGTATCAATAAAGAAGAAGCTGTTTCCAAATTTAAACGAGAGGATAAAACTTTATTGCTCCCTGCAATTGGCGAGACTATTATACTTTAAACAAAAAAGGGTTCTAACTTTCGTCAGAACCCTTTTTCAATCATAAACTAAACCTAATTCTTTTTAACAGTAGTTTTATTTGCTTTGTAGCGCATATCTGCTGTGCCATCCTTTTTTGTAGGACCAGTAACTTTGGTTACTGACTTAGTTTTGTTTTCTGTGAAACGTTTATCAGGTGTGCCATCTGCTTTCAACTTGGTTGCTGTTGCAGTAGTCTTCGTTTCAACTTTTTTCGTTTCTTGTTTTGCAGCTGCTTTTGCAGGCGCAGTTGATTTTACTTCTTTTTTTACAACTGTTTTAGCTTTAGCTGTTGTTGCAGGTGTCTGAGCAAATGCTGTTGTTAAACCAAATGCTGCGATTGCGATTAAACTTAATAATTTTTTCATGTCTTTTAGATTAATTGTTAACGGTCATGAAGCTTCCTCTATATACTTCGACGTTTCATACCTTTTGTTTTTTAACTCATTATTTATTGATATAAAAGTGATTATTCGGAATGAAGTTTTAATGAAGTTAAGAAATTATTTGGTTTAGTGTGCAGCCAGCCAATTATCACCTTCGCCTATTTCTACTACAATAGGAACAGTTAACTTTATCGCATTCGCCATTTTATCCTGGATGATGGCTTTCATCACTTCCTTTTCTGATTTTAGCACATCAAAGACAAGCTCATCATGCACCTGCATGGTCATGGTTGATTGTAGATTTTGCAGCTTCATCTCCCGGTGAATGTTAATCATTGCAATTTTAATCATATCTGCAGCAGAACCTTGAATGGGAGCATTGATTGCATTTCGCTCTGCAAAGCCACGTACAGTTTGATTGGCAGAGTTAATGTCTCGTAAATAGCGTCTTCTACCCATAATCGTTTCTACAAAGCCATTTTCCCTGGCGAAGTTCATGGTATCACTCATGTAACGCTTAATGCCCGGATATTGTGTAAAATACTGCTCAATAATATCAGCTGCTTCTTTGCGCGGAATGCTAAGGTTTTGCGATAAACCAAAAGCTGATTGCCCATAAATAATACCAAAGTTTACGGCTTTCGCATTTCTTCTTTGCGTGCTGTCTACTTCCTCTATCGTTATGCCGTATACTTTTGCAGCAGTCGCGGTGTGAATATCAATGCCTTTGTTAAACGCATCCAGCATGTTCTCTTCTTTACTGATCTCGGCAATAATCCTTAATTCGATCTGCGAGTAATCTGCAGATAATAGGATATGGTTTTCATCTCTGGCAATAAATGCTTTACGTACCTCACGTCCTCTTTCCGTACGAATAGGAATGTTTTGTAAGTTTGGATTGTTGGAGCTTAAACGGCCGGTTGCAGCTACAGCCTGATTATAAGAGGTATGCACCCGCCCGGTTTTTGGGTTCACCATTAAAGGTAAGGCATCTACGTAAGTTGATTTCAGTTTTTGCAGTTGCCTGAAATCTAAGATATCTTTCACAATATCGCTTTTGCTGGCTAAAGCTGTTAATACATCTTCGCCGGTTTGGTACTGGCCGGTTTTGGTTTTCTTTGCTTTAGGGTCAAGCTGAAGTTTATCAAACAAAACTTCACCCAGTTGTTTTGGGGAAGCTAAATTGAAAGTCAATCCAGCTTTATCATAAACACTTTGTTCTGCTTTTCTAATTTCAATTTCCAGTTCTGCAGAATAGGTTTTAAGCGTGTCCATATTTATGCGAACCCCTTCTTTTTCAATATCAGCTAAAACGTATACAAGAGGATTTTCAATTTCCTCCGCCAGTTTAGCCGCATTAAGTTCTATCAGTTTAGGCTCGAAAATGTGGGCCAGCTGCAAGGTTACATCAGCATCTTCTGCCGCATAATCTACTACATCCGCTACGGGTACATCACGCATGGTGCCTTGATTCTTTCCTTTAGGACCAATAAGTTTAGTAATTGAGATTGGCGAATACCCAAGGTAATTTTCTGATAAAACATCCATACCGTGGCGAGTATCCGGATCGATCAGGTAATGTGCCAGCATGGTATCGAAAATTTTTCCTTCAACCTGAACGCCGTACCATTTCAGTACTAAAATATCATATTTCGTATTCTGACCGATTTTCTCAATTTCAGGGTTTCCCAGCACTACACGGAACTCATCAACAATGATTTGGGCTTCTTCTCTTACGGGTGATAAAGGAATGTAGTAACCTGTACCTGGTTTGATAGAGAAGGAGAGACCAACCAAATCAGCGGTATTGGCATCTGTTCCCGTGGTTTCCGTATCGAAAGAAATTCTTGGTTCTGTTAATAAGGTTTTGATTAGTTCAGCACGTTTTTCTGCTGTATCAACCAGCTGATAATCATGTTCGGTATTCTCTATTGTTTTAGGAGGCAATTTTTCTGCCGGTTCTTCTTCAATAGTATTGGTATATTGAATTGTTTCTCCTGTTTGATTGCCAAAAAGATCAGTTTGGGTGCCTTCTCCAAACCGGGCAGTAGTAACTGAAAATTCGTCGCCAAAAACACGGCGACCTAAAGTTCTGAATTCTAATTCTGTAAAAAGGGGCTCCAGTAAATCACGACTCGGATCGCAAAGCTCCAGGCTTGCCTCATCCAATTCTACCGGAACATCCAGAATAATGGTGGCAAGTTTCTTGGAAATTAATCCCTGTTCGGCATAATTCTCTACATTTTCGCGTTGCTTGCCTTTGAGTTCGTGAGAATGGGCGATGATATTTTCCATCGAACCATAAGTTTTGATGAGTGCCTTTGCCGTTTTCTCACCAATGCCAGGGATTCCCGGAATGTTATCTACTGCATCGCCCCATAAACCTAAAATATCAATTACCTGTAATACATTTTCGATTTCCCATTTGGCTAAAACTTCTTTAACGCCGAGAATTTCCATATCGTTACCCATGCGGGCTGGCTTGTAAATGAAGATATTTTCAGATACCAGTTGGGCAAAATCCTTATCTGGGGTCATGCAATAAACCTGAAATCCTTTTAGTTCTGCTTTTTTAGCCAGCGTACCGATAATGTCATCCGCTTCGTAACCATCAGAAGTAATCACCGGAATATTAAAGCCGGTAATCAATTTGATTACGTAAGGCATTGCAGCGGCTAAGTCTTCAGGCATTGCCTGGCGATGTGCTTTATAAGCCTCAAAAGAGGTGTGCCTTTCCGTGGGTGCTTCTGTATCAAAAACGACTGCAATATGGGTAGGTCTTTCTTTTTTTAATACATCAAGCAAAGTATTGGTAAAGCCCATTACTGCCGATGTATTGATTCCTGTTGATGTGAAACGGGGATTTTTACTTAGTGCAAAATGTGCCCGATACATCAGGGCCATCCCGTCTAAAAGAAAGAGTTTTTTGTTATTCATGTGATTTCACCGATTTAATGATTACACCGATATGCAGGTTTAATCTGTTGATAAAAGTAACCAAAGTTAAGCATATGAGTAAAATGCTTTTTCAACAAAAAAAAATCATCCAGCTGCTAATAGTTGAAACATCAAAATCAGCTCAAAGTAGTAAGATTTAATAATTTGTTCCGTTATTTGTATTAAGCACATTGATTATGAAATTCTTTTTGTCTATATTTTTCTTAGCGTTTACTTTTAATCCAATCTTTGCCCAGGATTTCATTGTTAAAAACAACGATGATGTGATTCGCGGAACCATTAAAGGAACCGATTATTTCTCCGTTTTCATCAATGCAAATGATCAGCAGGACGTAATTCTTCCTGCAAAGGATGTTAAGAATTTCTTCTGGAATGGAAATAGTTTTCTAAGTAAAGGTTTTGCGAACGGTAAGAGTTTTGAATATCGTTTCGTGAAGGTAATTGAGTTGGGAACGGTAAACTTGTATTCTTTTGGCGGTGGAACACTGATGCCTGCCGCAAAAGAAAAGAGAGTAAGGTTTCGTCCATCTGTAGGCATTGGAGCCGGATCAGGCGGTTTTGGTGGAATGGGTATGGGCGGCGGAATCAGTATTGGTGGCGGCGGTCGGGGTTCAGCGCCGGAGCGTTCCGGAGCAGCGGCAGTGCGTTACTTTATTGAAAAGCCCGGGACTGGTCCGTTACAGGAAGTGCCCATGAAGGCCATCACCGACGAAGATAAAAAAGCAAGTGTGAAAGCTGTGCTGCTGCAAAAGTTAGGTGATCAACCAGAGCTAAAATCAAAGATTGAGACCGCTACCGATTTAAATAGCAGAGATGTAGTGGGATGGGTGCAGGAGTATAATAAAAACTGATAGCTCTAGTTACGGGTATCAAGTATCAGGTATTGAGACAGGGCTTCCTCTATCTCGCGCAGCAATCCAGTAGATGATCGTTTACCATGCCAGTAGCTTGCATAAACGCATAACAAATGGTGGTGCCAAAAAAATTAAAGCCCCGTTTTTTCAGGTCTTTGCTAATCGCATCTGATATTTCCGTCCGCGCCGGGACGTCGCTCATGGTTACTATTTTGCTTTGTAGAGGTTCCCTGCCTGGCATAAAGCGCCATAGGTAATTAGAAAAGCTTCCAAATTCGTTCTGGATTTCGATAAATAGTTTAGCATTGGTAATGGCGCCATTAACTTTTAATTTGTTGCGGATAATGCCAGCATCATTCATCAGTTTTTCTACATCTTTCTCGTCAAAAGCCGCTACTTTTTTTACTTCAAAATTGGCAAAAGCTTTACGGTAATTTTCCCTTCTGCGGAGGATCGTAATCCAGCTTAAGCCTGCCTGTGCACCTTCTAAAATCAGAAATTCAAACAGAACTTTATCATCATATACAGGTTTTCCCCATTCTTCATCGTGGTATTTCTGGTATAAGGGATCGGAGCCGGCCCAGGAGCAACGTTTTAGTAAGTCCTGAGTCTTTAGTCGTGAGTCTTGAGTCTGCATTGCGATGGAAGTTAAAGTCTTTAGTCTTTCGTTTGCTTGCCTAGTCTTCTAAGAGAATTTGGTGGGGGAGTTTTTAGTCTGTAGTCCTGAGTCATTAGTCGGTAGTCTCCAAGCATTTAGGCAAATTTAGCTGGATTATTAATCATATAATTTAATAACTTGCTCACCTCTTCACACTGATCATCCAACTGCTTAAATGTTTCATCAGAAATGTATCTGCATGCCAAAGCTACATCGAGCCAAACCTGCGTTTCTCCATTTTCCATATCCGCATCTGTTAACTTACTGATGAAATGATTCGGATACCTGCGCTTTTTATAAGCTTCGCCAATACTGCTGCAAACTGACCTGTATGATCTTCTCATTTGATCAACTAAACTATGTTGTTCAAATTTTGGAAATCCTTTGGTTAATGTATAAATTTCCATCAATAAAGAAAAACCTTTTTTATAAGCAATCAGTTCTCTGAATTTTCCCATGGTATAATTTTCACCTAATATAGCTATTAAGAGTAAGAATAGCTTTGGTTTCAATTAGACACTTAGCTTGAAGACTTCAGACTTCAGACTCCAGACTTAGGACTAGCCAAAAGCTCATCCCAATACTCCACTGCTCTTCTGTAATGCGGAATTACAATGCTTCCACCAACCAAATTTGCGATCATGAAAATTTCATTCATTTCGTCACTGTTTACTCCGGCATCATGACATTTGCCCAGGTGATACTTAATGCAATCATCGCAACGCAAAACCATCGAAGCTACCAGGCCAAGCATTTCCTTTGTTTTTACATCTAATGCGCCATCTGCGTATGAGGTGGTATCGAGCGCGAAGAAACGTTTGATGTTTGTGTTCGCGGTTTCCATTATTCTATCGTTCATTTTTTCACGATAGCCATTAAATTCTTCTACTAACTTTCCCATTTTTTAAAATTTAAACCTTTTTGAATTAGTGATTGTTTATCTGTAAAATAACCGAATATGAAAATTATTTCTCCAAAATTTCATGCCGTATTAGATTATATTTTAGTGATGTTATTGCTCATCTCACCAGATCTTTTTGGCCTTTCATCGTCTGCATCAACACTCGCTTACAGTTTGGGTATTGTATACTTTATATTAACCATTTGCACCAATTTCAGTGGTGGTATTTTTAAGATAATTGACCTGAAGATTCATGGTTTTATAGAACTGGTACTTAGCATTGCTTTAACTATATTAGCTTTTACGGTGTTTAAAGGCAATATCGTGGATGAAATGTTTTATGCCTGTTTCGGAATATTGTTGTTCATCGTTTTCTCTTTAACAGATTATAAACGAAGTCTGCCTGTTATTCTGTAATTTCTTCCAATGGGTTCCAAAACACCATTTTAAAATTCACCACCTTATTATCTTTAACTTGTACTCCTTCTTTGGTCAATAATTCTTCCATCATTTCCGGGGTTCCGAAATGAAACTTTCCAGTCAGTAATCCTGCGCTGTTTACTACTCGGTGTGCAGGTACGTTTGGATGCGCCGTGCCTGCAAAGCTCATCGCATGACCAACCATTCTCGACGACTTTGCTGCTCCTAAACTTTTAGCGATTGCACCATAAGAAGTTACCCTTCCCTCTGGGATGAGGCGAACGATCTCATAAACCTGCTCGTAAAAGTTTGTATTCATTATTCGAAAGAGAATTGGATATAGTTTATGTTTTTATCGTGAAGGAGGTACTTCTTCTCGTAATAGGTTTTGATCGATAGTACTTCATCAGCAAACTCAGAAGTGTATAAATGATTGGTGTTCTTATGGACTATTAAGTTTAACTCAGCCGTTTTTTCAACGGTATACGCATATAACTGATCGTTATCTGTTTTCAGATTAACACATCCATGTGGTTTCAAAACGAGTTTATACCGGTTTAAAAATGCAGGAAATGTTAAGCGTTTTTTCTCGCGACTATCCTGTGGTTGAGGATCAGGAAAAGTAATCCAAATCTCGTCGATTTCGCCTTCCGCAAAATAATCAAGTAAATTTTCGATCTGAATTCTTAAAAAGGCCACGTTATGAATACCCTCTTCAATGGCCGTTTTAGCACCACGCCAAATGCGGTTTCCCTTGTAATCGATGCCAATGAAATTTTTATCCGGGAATAAAGTCGCCAGATTTACAGAATATTCGCCTTTTCCACAAGCCAGTTCAAGCACAACAGGATTGGTGTTTTTGAAGTGATTGGCTGCCCAATTTCCTTTTAATGCCTTGCCTTCTTCTAATTGATATACGTTTGCAAAGGTTTCGATCTCCGCAAAACGTCTAAGTTTATCTTTACCCAAAAGTTTAATTTTTCTGCAAAAATACAATTAAATCAATATCGAAGTTCTTTTGACAGAAAGATTAATACCATTCTTATCAAGGAATTGTATTTTTGTGGTCTATAAAAATAACTGTGGAAAAGAACGCAAAAATATATGTAGCCGGGCATCGTGGAATGGTGGGGTCTGCTATTTACCGGAAGCTGATTAAAGAAGGTTACAACAATATTGTCACTAGAACATCTGCCGAATTAGATCTTCGGAACCAACAGGCCGTAACTGATTTCTTTGCAGCAGAAAAGCCTGATTACGTTTTTCTCGCGGCGGCGAAAGTAGGTGGTATTGTCGCCAATAATACTTACAGGGCAGATTTCCTTTATGAAAATCTGGCTATTCAGAATAATGTGATTCATAACGCTTACCTAACTGAAGTAAAAAAACTGATGTTTCTGGGGTCCAGCTGTATCTACCCTAAACTAGCGCCACAGCCTTTAAGGGAAGATTATTTATTAACCGGAACTTTAGAGGAAACGAATGAGCCTTATGCTATAGCGAAAATTGCGGGAATTAAAATGTGTGATGCTTACCGCGATCAGTACGGTGCTAATTTTATCTCAGTTATGCCAACTAATTTATATGGCTATAATGATAATTACCACCCTGAAAATTCACATGTATTGCCAGCATTGATTCGCAAAATCCATGAAGCGAAAATCAACAATGTAAATGAAGTGGTGGTATGGGGATCAGGATCGCCAATGCGTGAGTTTCTATTTGCGGATGATTTGGCTGATGCCTGTTATTTTTTAATGGAAAATTATAACGAACCTCATCTTATTAATATTGGTACCGGCCATGACTTAACGATTAAAGATTTAGCACTGTTGATTAAAGATGTTTTGGGTTACGATGGTGAACTGGTATTCGATACTACCAAACCTGACGGAACACCAAGAAAGTTAATGGATGTAACCAAATTACATAATTTAGGCTGGAAACATCAGGTTGAGCTTCGAGAAGGAATTGAATTGGCTTATCAGGATTTCGAAAGCAGGTATTAATAATTAGAGAATTTTGAATGAGAGAATGTTAAAGGCATTGAGCATAGCTATATGTCGTACGTTAATCAGTTAAATATTCATCAATCTATCATTTACTCATCCATCACTCAATCATTATTTCAAGTTATAGTTAAAATTTATATCTTTGGAAAAGTAAATAAATTTATACTATATGACTTTAGTTCAGTTAGAATACATTGTTGCGGTTGATACCTACAGAAGCTTCGTAACCGCTGCAGATAAGTGTTTTGTAACGCAACCTACTTTAAGTATGCAGGTGCAAAAGCTAGAAGAGCTATTGAGCGTTAAAATATTCGATCGCAGTAAGCAGCCTGTGTTCCCTACCGAAATTGGCGTGCAGGTAATTGCACAAGCCCGAATCATTTTACAGGAAAGCGGAAAGGTCAAAGAATTAATCAGTAGTCAGCAGCAGGATGTCTTAGGTGAACTTAAGATTGGTGTGATTCCTACAGTTGCACCTTATTTATTGCCTGAAGTGATATCTGCCATGCTGGAGAAATACCCAGATCTTAAGCTCCTGATTTGGGAATATACCACAGAAGATATTATTCATCACCTTAAAACCGGCGTATTGGATTGCGGTATTCTAGCCACTCCGTTAACAGACCCTAATATTGCTGAGACACCGCTCTATTACGAGAACTTTGTAAGCTACATCAGTAAAAACAGCAAACTTTATAAAAAGAAAGCCGTAGATGCAGAGGATCTCAACGAAGAAAATATCTGGCTTTTGAACGAAGGACACTGCATGCGCAACCAGGTGTTGAACATTTGTCGCTCTACTAAAAATAATAGGTTACAAGGTTTAGAATACAATACCGGAAGTGTAGAAACATTGATCAGAATGGTCGATTTGAATGGTGGAGCAACACTGCTGCCAGAATTAGCCATCGCTGAATTGAGCGCCAAACAAACCGGGAAAATCCGACACTTTAAGTCGCCAGAGCCGGTAAGAGAAATCAGCCTGGTTACCCACAAAAATTTCATCAAAAAAAGAATGTTGAATGCTTTGAAAGATGAGATCCTGGAGATCATTCCAAAAGCAATGAAGCAAAAGAAGAAAAAAGATATTGTAGGGATTTAACGCAGGCCACAATAGCAAGCTTTGTTTAAATCGCAAAAGCGACCGTCCTGAACCTGAAAAAAAATGTTATTGTTTTTGAGGTTCAAGTGGAGGTGCAGATAGCAAGCCTTTAATATCGCCTTCTACTTCCGGCTCGTCGCCTTTTTTCTTTTTCTTATTTTTTCCTTTAGCAGATTTGCCGCTCAGGCGTTCTTCGATCACTTTATCATATTCGCTTTGTTGCTCGCCTTTTAATACGTTACGGATGTTTTTCGACGTTTCATTCTGAAGCTTATAAAACTTATCTACATCTTCTTCGCGAGAATTTCCTGCTTGCTGTCTTTTAACCAGATCGGCCTGTTCTTTTGCCTGGTTGAAAGTAAAACGATAGATTACACTTTTTTGGGTATCATTTAGTTTTAGCCTTTTATCTAAGTCCTCAACATTCTTTTTAGCGATTTCATCTGGTGTTGGCATCTTGTTTTGCTGCGCATTTGCCAAACCACTTAATCCGGCTAAAACTAAAAGTAAAAATATAACCCTCTTCATTTCGAATATTTTGATTGTGGTAAAGTTAGGTAATTATCTTAAAACAAGAAAGTCCCGATTTTTACACCGGGACTTTCTTGTTTAATGATATTGGTTTGCTTAAATTGCTTTTTTGTAAAGTTCTGCAACAGCATCCCAGTTTACCGCATTCCAGATTGCAGCTAAGTAATCAGGACGTTTGTTTTGATATTTTAAGTAATAAGCGTGCTCCCAAACATCAATACCGAAGATAGGCGTACCTTTTACTTCTGCAACATCCATTAGTGGATTATCCTGGTTTGGAGTAGAGGAAACCTGAAGTTTTTTATCAGCACCAACAGATAACCAAGCCCATCCAGATCCGAAACGAGTTGCACCAGCTTCTTGTAATTTAGTTTTTAATTCAGCGAAAGAACCGAAAGTTTCATTAATTGCTTTAGCTAAATCGCCAGTTGGCTCACCACCTTTATTTGGACCTAAAACGTTCCAGAATAAAGAGTGATTATAATGACCACCACCATTGTTTCTAACAGCTGCAGGATATTTTGAAATGTTTTTAACAATTTCTTCGATGCTTAAATTCGCCTCTGGTTTACCTTCAACAGCTTTGTTCAAGTTGGTTACGTAAGCCTGGTGATGTTTATCATGGTGAATTTCCATGGTAGTTTTATCAATATGCGGTTCTAATGCGTCTGTAGCGTAATGCAACGCTGGTAATTCAAAAGCCATAGTTTTTATGTTTTAAATTTAAAAATGTTTGTTGAGCAAATATAACATTCGTAGGTTAAGATTTGTTCATGTTATTATCATCAAATGGTATTTTGGTTCTTAATATGGTGTTAATGGTGCGAAGTAAACTTGCTTATTCAAATATAGAGACTAGATAGAAGACATTCAAAAATAGATAGGCTTTGCTCTTTACTGAAACATTAAGAAATTAAGGTTCATTAAGGTGTTCAGCATTTAGTCTTGTTACCTGACATTAGCTACTCAATACTAATAGGCATCAGTCTCTGGTTCTTGCTTTAGCGCCTAGTTGATACCTGATACTGCTCCTCAATACTATTAGGCATCAGTCTCTGGTTCTTGCTTTAGCGCCTAGTCTTGATACCTGCCACTAACTACTCAATACTAATAGGCATCAGTCTCTGGTTCTTGCTTTAGCGCCTAGTCTTGATACCTGATACTAACTACTTTATACTCTCTATCTTCTCTTCTCAAAAAAACTTTTCATTAATAAGCCACATTCATCAGCCATTACGCCGCCTTTTAAAATGGTTTTTGGATGTAACAGACTAGCACCTTTGGAAATGAAGCCTCGTTTTTCTTCCCTTGCACCATAAACAATCCGGCTTATTTGTGTCCAGTAACTTGCGCCGGCACACATTACACAGGGTTCTATAGTTACATACAAGGTACAGTCTTTCAGGTATTTACCTCCGATGGTTTGCGCTGCGGATGTAAAAGCCTGCATTTCGGCATGTGCGGTAACATCATTGAATCGCTCTGTTAAATTGTAGCCGCGCCCAATAATTCTGTTTTTGCTCACCACGATTGCGCCGATTGGAATTTCATCTTCTGCCAAAGCCTTTTTAGCTTCTTCTAAAGCCAGCTTCATGTAGTGAATGTCTTCTTCTTCGGGATCTGTTTCTTCAAAATTGTAAAAACTCATGGCGTAAAGATAGGACAAGACTTCCGAAGTTTCCAAGACCGGAGGTCAGCAAAACTTTCGAAGTTCCAGGCATTACACGAGTTTACTACCATTGGGCACCTGTTGTTCTACAGCTGATAATACGATATCACCGTTTTCATCCGCAAAACCAGTAACTAAAAACTCCGACATAAATTTGCCAATCTGTTTCTTAGGGAAATTAATCACGCCTATAATCTGTTTGCCCGCTAATTCGTCAAGGCTATAATGTTTAGTGATCTGGGCACTGCTGGTCTTAATTCCAAATTCACCAAAGTCTACCCTTAACTTATAAGCCGGGCGTCTGGCTTCCGGAAATTCGAATGCTTCTATAATTGTTCCAACCCTCAGTTCTACCTTTTCAAAATCATCCCAGGATATTTGTTGCATAGTTAATTTGTTTTGGCCAAAATAGTAAAAAATGAATAATTATTTGCCTAAGGCCTTCCAGAAGCAGTATTTCCCGTTTCTATAATCTTATAGCCGATGATATTTATAAATTTATTTTATTAAAATCATTAATAAAAGCTAAAAAATTTGCGATTAGGATTTTTACGATTAACTTTATGCAACCGTTTGCATAACCAGATATTAAAAATTAATCATAGAAGAATGTATTTATTAGGGATAGATATTGGCACCTCTTCCATTAAGGTTGCAGCAGTAGATGCAAGTACCCGGAAATGTGTGGCTACCGTTCAATATCCAGATCAGGAAACAGAAATAAAGGCTGTTAAAAACGGTTGGGCAGAGCAGTCGCCGGTAGAATGGTGGCGAAATGTGCAACAAGCTATTTTAAAGCTCAATGCTACTGCAGGTTTTGATCCGAAGGAAATTTACGCCATAGGGATTGCCTACCAGATGCATGGTTTAGTGGTAGTAGATGATGCGCAAAACGTTTTAAGAGACAGCATCATCTGGTGCGATAGCCGTGCAGTAGAACTTGGTGAAGGTGCGTTTGAAGCCATTGGTCATGAAAAATCACTCTCCCATTTATTGAATTCTCCGGGAAACTTTACCGCTTCGAAACTGGCCTGGGTAAAAGAAAATGAACCAGAAGTTTACCGCCAGATCGACAAAATCATGTTGCCTGGAGATTATATTGCGATGAAATTAACTGGAAGTATTACCACCAGTATTCCGGCCTTGTCAGAAGGTATTTTCTGGGACTTTAAAAACGACGAAATTTCCAGCGACCTGATGCAATATTATGGCTTTGATGAAAAGCTGATTCCAGATGTGAAGCCGCTATTCTCTTCACATGGAACAGTGAGTGATGAGATTGCAGATTTGCTTGGATTGACCGCAGGGATTCCCGTCTCCTATAAATCGGGCGATCAGCCTAATAATGCCTTGTCGCTAAATGTATTTAAACCAGGAGAAGTTGCCGCAACAGCAGGTACCTCCGGCGTGATTTATGGCGTTAGTGATGAATTAACATACGATCAGCAATCGCGGGTAAATACTTTTGCGCACGTAACTTATACCAAAGAAAAGAAACATACCGGCGTTTTGCTGTGCATTAATGGAACAGGAAGCATGTACCGTTGGGCCAAACACAACTTTGCGCCAGATGCCACTTATCCAGCTTTGAATAAGTTAGCTGCAACATCGCCGGTAGGCAGTAAAGGCCTTAAAGTTTTACCTTTCGGAAACGGCGCAGAGAGGATGCTGAATAATAAATTTACTGGCGGACAACTGATTGGCATCGACCTAAATCTTCATCAGCAGGCAGACATTTTCAGGGCAGTACAGGAGGGGATAGCTTTCTCGTTCAGATATGGCTTAGATATTTTAAGGGAAAATGGCATGCAGCCAAAGGTAATTCGTGCAGGCAGGGCAAATTTATTTTTGAGTGATGTATTTGCGCAGACTTTCGTAGATGTAACCGGTATTCCGGTAGAACTTTATGAAAATGATGGAAGCGTTGGCGCAGCTTTGGGTGCCGGAATCGGTGCCGGTATTTTTGAAAATGCGGAAGATGCTTTTACACAACATCAGGCAATCAAAACGCTGAATCCGCAAAATTCAAAGCAATATGAACCGATTTATCAGGAATGGAAAGAAATATTAATCAAATTATTATAAACAGAACCGCAAAATAAGAGTACAATGAAAAACGTAGTAACAGGAGAAAAAGAATTTTTTAAAGGGATAGAACAGGTTAAATTCGAAGGCCTGGAAAGTGATAATCCGTTAGCCTTCAGGTGGTATGATGCCGATAGGGTAGTGGCTGGAAAAACCATGAATGAGCATTTCAAATTTGCCTGTGCTTACTGGCATTCTTTCAACGGTAATGGTGCAGATCCTTTTGGTGGTGCCACACACGTTTTTCCATGGGATGAAAAGAAAGATGCCATAGAAAGAGCTAAAGACAAGATGGATGCTGCGTTTGAGTTCATTACTAAAATGCAATTGCCCTACTATTGTTTTCATGATGTAGATGTTGTTGATTATGGAAATAATGTTGCAGAAAATGAAAACAGGCTTCAAACATTGGTAGAATATGCCAAGCAAAAGCAGGCAGATAGTGGCGTGAAATTGCTTTGGGGTACTGCAAACTTATTCAGCCATGAGCGCTATATGAATGGTGCTTCTACCAATCCTGATTTTAAAGTACTGGCCCACGGAGCGGCTCAGGTTAAAGCTGCTTTAGATGCTACAATTGCCTTAGGTGGTGAAAACTATGTGTTCTGGGGTGGAAGAGAAGGTTATATGAGCTTGTTAAACACGAATATGAAACGTGAGCAGGAGCACTTGGCTCAATTTTTACACACGGCTAAAGATTATGCCCGAAAACAAGGATTTAAAGGTACTTTCTTCATCGAACCAAAACCATGCGAGCCATCTAAGCATCAGTATGATTACGATGCGGCTACCGTAAAAGGCTTTTTGCAACAATATGACTTATTAAACGATTTTAAATTAAACCTGGAAGTGAACCATGCCACTTTAGCTGGTCACACTTTCCAACACGAATTACAGGTTGCTGTTGATAGTGGTTTGCTGGGATCAATCGATGCCAATCGCGGAGATTATCAAAATGGCTGGGATACTGATCAGTTTCCAAATGATATTAATGAATTAACAGAATCAATGTTAATCATTTTAGAAGGTGGCGGCCTTCAGGGTGGTGGTGTAAATTTCGATGCTAAAATCCGCAGAAATTCTACCGACCCTAAAGATTTGTTTTATGCCCATGTTGGTGGTATGGATATCTTTGCCCGCGCCTTAATTACGGCTGATGCCATTCTACAAAAATCAGATTACAAAAAAGTAAGAACAGAACGTTATGCTTCTTTTGATAGTGGTAAAGGTGCAGAATTTGAACAAGGAAAGCTGAGCTTAGAAGATTTGAGAAACTATGCTGCAGCGCATGGCGAACCGGAAGTAAGAAGCGGCAGACAGGAATATCTTGAAAATCTGATCAACAGATACATCTAAAATCTGATGCTTGAGTAAAATCATAGATTAATAAACGTCTTTTTAACGTTTTTGTTTAAAAAAATATGAATATTGATTTATGATTTTACTACATTTAGATTTCTAAACCAAATAACCTTTTATCATTCAATGAAACAAAACTTACTGGACACGAAGGATTACATTGTATTTGCAATCTACTTCGTTATTGTAGCAGCCTACGGTCTATACATCTACAATAAGAAAAAATCTGCATCCACAGGTTCGAAAGATTACTTTTTAGCAGAAGGGTCACTTACCTGGTGGGCAATTGGCGCCTCTTTAATTGCTTCTAATATATCTGCAGAGCAGTTTATCGGGATGAGCGGATCAGGCTTCAAGATGGGTTTAGCTATTGCTACTTACGAGTGGATGGGTGGACTTACACTTGTAATTGTGGCGATATTCTTTATTCCTGTATACCTCAAGAATAAAATTGCAACCATGCCTCAGTTCCTGCATCAGCGGTATAATGGCACCGTAGCAATGATTATGGCAGTGTTTTGGTTGTTGCTATATGTAGTGGTTAACTTAACCTCTATTTTGTACTTAGGTGCACTGGCGGTAAGCAGTATCTCTGGTTTCGATTTAACTTTCTGTATGTATGCCATCGCTGTCTTCGCTATTTTAATTACCCTGGGCGGGATGAAGGTAATTGGTTATACCGATGTTATTCAGGTATTTTTCTTGATTTTAGGTGGTTTAGCAACTACTTATCTAGCGTTAAACCTGGTATCTACACATTATGGTACATCGGGTGTTTTTGAAGGTTATAGTTTAATGACTTCAAAAGCTTCAGAGCATTTCCAGATGATTTTAAAGCCGGATAATGAAAATTATATTGATTTGCCAGGTTTAAGTGTGCTTATTGGGGGTATGTGGATTGTGAACCTAAACTATTGGGGATGTAACCAGTACATCACTCAACGTGCTTTAGGTGCCGATTTAAAAACAGCCCGTGGTGGTTTGCTTTTCGCTGCATTCCTAAAATTATTAATGCCAATTATTGTGGTGCTTCCCGGTATTGCGGCTTACGTGTTGTATAAAGACGGTGCTTTCCAGTCAGAAATGATGCAGGATGGTTCTGTAAATCCAGATCGTGCTTATCCGGTTTTATTAAATTTATTACCTGCCGGATTAAAAGGCTTATCATTTGCTGCATTAACAGCTGCGGTGGTAGCTTCACTTGCTGGTAAGGCAAATAGTATTGCTACCATTTTTACATTAGATATTTATAAAAAGGTTTTGAAAACAGATGCCTCTGAAAAAGACCTGGTATTTACCGGTAAAATCGCAGTTGTAGTGGCTATGGTGTTAGGGGTTTTAATTGCACCTCACTTAGGAATTGATAAAAAAGGTGGTTTTCAATACATTCAGGAATATACAGGTTTCGTATCTCCGGGTATCTTCGCCATGTTTATCTTAGGTTTCTTTTGGAAAAGAGCTACTTCAAATGCAGCCTTATTCGCTACGATTGGTGGTTTCGGATTGTCATTGTTGTTGAAGTTCTTGCCAGGAATGATTGATCTTTCTTTCTTATCAGGAATAGGATTCTCAGTTAAAACTGCAGCAGGCATTTATGAAATTCCGTTCTTAGATAGAATGGGAATTGTATTTGTATTCTGTATTTTAGGAATGGTATTAATCAGTTTAACAGAAAACAGAAAAGGTATTGCCAATCCGAAAGGACTTGAAATTGATTCAAGCATGTTTAAGACAACACCTGGCTTTGCAGTTGGTGCTTTAATCATTGTTGGTTTGTTAGTGGCACTTTATGGAGTTTATTGGTAGTTCAAATACCAAACCGTTATAACCCAAAAGAGCTCCGATTTTTCGGAGCTCTTTTGGGTTAAAGTGTATTGTAAATCAACTTACTACCAGTGAATATATAAAATGAGTAAGTATAATAAATTCGATAATTATTGAGCGCAAGGCCCATCAGGGATTTCTTTGCTAATCTTTAAAACTTTAGTTACGACTAACGTGGAATCGAAATCTGCAGAAACAGCTGAGGTATCAGACTTTGCAAAATAACCCTCCAGCTCCACATAAACAGGTTCGTATGGTTTTTCGAAATTAAGGTTACTGTAAGAAAGCTCCAGGTTTTTAACGCTATCGGCCACCCAGTATTCACGGCCATCATCGCACATGGTAAATGATTTCATTTCCGGACCGAAGCTATATAATCCTTTAACCGTTTTAACATTACTCTCTTCTTCCTCGGCTTTTTCTTTCCTATTACAAGCTGTAACAGCCACTCCAAGGAGCACAACAAATACAAATGCCTGTTTAATTAATTTCATTCTTATATCGTTTGATTAATTTGGTCTATCTTTTTAACACTTAAATTTGATGACAAAGCTGATGCCAGAAATGAGAAAAATCCAACGGTGACGAAGACTAACAGATAGTCTTTCCATTTAAGGCCAATTGGATAAGAATCCATTAATAAATTTGCTTCGCCCATTTTAATAATGCCATAATTGTGCTGAACATAGTAGAAAATCAGTCCTATTATCAGTCCTAATACGCAGCCAGACATGGTAATCATCATGCCTTCGAATAAAAAAATGCGTTTGATCAGTTTTTTGCTTGCGCCAAGGCTGCTGAGGATTGCAATGTCCTTCACTTTATCGATCACCAACATGGTTAAAGAACCAATGATATTGAAAATAGCAATGATGAGAATGAAAGTAAGGATAATGTAAACGGCCCACTTTTCTGTATTTAATATGTGATAAAGCGACCGGTTTTGCTCTGCCCGGTTACGCACTTCAAAGCCTTCACCAAGATTACTGGCGACTTCTTCTTTGAAACGATCTACATCGGTTCCTTCCTGCAGGTTAATTTCTATGGTAGATACGTTTTTTTCTTCTCCAAGTAGTTCTCTTGCAAAAGCTAACGGAACTATAATCCCGTTATCGAACTCCTGCTGCACTTCAAATACACCACTTACCCTGATGCTTTTGTTTACAAAATCTTCTGTTGGGTTTAATGTATTAACTGCGATTGTTTTTTTAGGGGAGAAAATCTCCAGTTCTGTGAATGGATCAACTGTATTTACGGTAAGCTGACTTTGCAAAGCCGAGCCAATTACAGCCGTAAACCCACTTTTATTTTGTAGTGTGAAATGTCCTTCCCGAATGGAGCTATCCAGCTTGGCGTTTTTTAAATAGGCTAAACTTACGCCCTTTACCATGCCAACAGCTTGTTTTTGGTTGTATTTAAGGAGCGCATTTTCTTGCAATACTTCGGTATAAGAGAAGACCGCTTTGTTTTTTTGCAGTGAAGAAAAGTAGCTTGTATTTGGATCGAACGTTTTTCCCTTCGCCGGTACGATAACGAGTTCGGGGGTCATTGTATCAAAAAGCCCGAGTACCACTGTTTCTAAACCATTAAATACAGAAAGAATAATAATTAACGCTGCGCTGCCCACCATAACACCAACCATAGATATGCCGGATATCAGGTTAATAGCATTGGTAGACTTCTTTGCAAACAAGTAACGTTTTGCGATATATAGGGGCGTATTCACAGCAGTAAAGATAGTTAAAATGTAAGTTGAATAAGGTTGAACAGAAAATTGTGTATCAATTGCACAGTCTCTGCACTACTTCTTTCGCTTATATTTAGAAAAACGGGTTATGCTTTTTCTCGTAACCAATAGTTGTTGCCGGACCATGGCCTGGATAGACTGTTGTTTCCTCAGGTAGAACGAACAGGCGCTGTGAAATGTTTTGAATTAATTGCTGATGATTTCCGCCGGGAAGATCTGTCCGGCCAATGCTTCCCTGAAATAACACATCTCCACCGATTAAAGTATGATCTGCTTCGCTGTAAAAACATAAATGTGCCGGTGAATGACCTGGTGCAAAAATAATAGAAAGCGAACTACTGCCAAATTTGATGGTATCAGCTTCTGTTAAAAAAGTTTCCGGAAGTGGCGAAATCTGGTAATTGGTTAAACCCATGGCTGGCGCATATCCTGGAACGGCATTTAATACCACCAGTTCTCCTTCATGAAACTGCGGTTTTAATCCATAAGTATCGAATACAAATTTATTTCCGAACACGTGGTCAAGGTGACAATGTGTATTCAATAATAAAACCGGCTTAAGTTCATTTTCTTTAATGAAAGAAACCAATTCGTTTTGCTCATGGCCTTCATACATTCCCGGATCTATAATTACACACTCCTTTGTTTCATCAAATAAAATATATGTATTCTCACTGTAGACATTAAATGTTAAGGTTTTTACGGTAATCATAATGTTATTGGTTTTTCCACCTGAAGGTAGAGATTAAGGTGTCTATATCTTTTTTTATGAAGTTGATTACTGGTGCAATCGAATCATATTGGGGGCGCTCGTTGAAATATAAGGCACCCCTGAAATAGTGTGTGGTACTGTCTGTTAAGAAAAACTGAACAGAAGAAGCGGTGTTGCCTTCTATCGCATAATAAATGCCATATACTTTCCTGTCGGGATAATAAATTACTTTTTGATCAATCGCGCTGGCTTTGATGGTATGTTTAAACGCTAATTTTCTGGCGTCTTCCACCATATTATCATATTCACCTTTACCAGAAACATCATAATAAGTTAAATGAAGGTACCCGTTAAACTGCTTGAAATGTAAATTATACCAGTTCTTTTGTGCATCGCGGCTGAGATCTTTCTCGAGGGTGGCATATTTTGGATATTCAAAAGTGAAGGGAACAGGTGCTAAAAGCGGTTGGTAAACCTTTTGAGGATATTCAATCCGATAATAAGCTTTCGGTTTAGGGCTATAGTCATTGTTCTGGCAGGCCGAAAAGGAGAGCAGCAGAACAACTTGAAAAAGGATGATGTATTTTAACTTCATTGTTCTTTAAAATCTTGATGATTGATCGGTGCCTTAACACTGATATAAACTATCTATTCCATATGGCCCAGGCTTTCTCTGCTTGCTGATGCAACATTTCTAAGCCATTTTTGATAACGGCTCCATGCGCCGCTGCTTGGGTAAGAAAGGCCGTTTCCAGCGGATTGTAAACTAAATCGTAAGCCAGATGCTGGTCTATGATTTGTGAATAATCTATTTCCGGGCAAGTATCTACATTCGGCGACATGCCTAATGGCGTGGTATTGATCAGTAATTTATGGCTGGCTAAAAGCTCCGGTGTTACTTCTGAATATAAGATAGCATTGTCTGCTGCTTTGCGCACCACCACCTGAAATTCGATATTAAGTTTTTTTAATACGTATTTAACGGCTTTGGCTGCCCCGCCATCGCCAAAAACCAAGGCTTTTGTGTGTTGCGGTTGCAAGAGGGGTGCTAAAGATTTCTCAAAACCATAAGCGTCGGTATTGAAGCCTTTTAAATAAGTTTCACCTTGAAAACGCTTTACGCAGATGCAATTTACAGCACCAATTTGTTCTGCGGCTTCCTCAATCTCATTTAAGAAAGGCAAAACACTTACTTTATGTGGAATGGTAACGTTTAAGCCACAAATTGATTCATTATTACTTAATAAATCAGGAAGAGATTTGATGTTTTCGATAGAATAAAGCTCATACTGATGGTCAGCAATGTCTTCATTTAAAAATTTTTCTGTAAAATACTTTTTAGAAAAGGAATGAGATAGCGGAAATCCGATTAAGCCGTAAGTTTTCATATGTATATTTACGTCAATGCGAAGCAGAAAGCAATCGGAAATCAGTAGATTTGAATTGCTTTTTGCCTCGCAAGGTCAGTGCTTATTTATTTTGTTTGGTTTAGGAAATAGTCGAACGTGTCGCCTCTTAATCCTAAACGAATGGTTTCTAATGGAATCACTTCTGCCGGCGCAATGTTGCCCAGGTTTACATTTGTTCCGATTAGTTTAATAAACCAAACCTGTTGTTCTTTTTGTGGCGCTTCCCAGATAATGGTTTCTTCAGGGATTTGCGTTAAAATTTCGTCAACTAAACCTTCACGAACCTCGCCACTACCACGGTAAATACCTACGTTTCCACCTTCACGTGCTTCAGCGATTACCTTCCAAGCGCCAGCTTCGATTTCAGCTTTCATTAATTTGATCCATTTATAAGGAGCAAATATTTTAGCTGCATCTTTACTGCCTACTTCGGAAATTACGGTAACCTGCTTAGCCAGTTCAGTGATGTAGCCACATTTCAAGTCGTGTTCAATTTCAATAGAACCATCAGATACTTCAGCATATTCCATTCCATATTGGTCTAAAATGCGTTGATAATCCGTAAACTGATCACGTATGATAAAGGCTTCAAACAATGTTCCTCCGAAATAGGTAGGAATACCAGCACTTTTATATAAAGCTAATTTTTCTTTAAGGTTTGGCGTAACGTGTGATGTAGCCCAGCCTAATTTTACGATATCTGTATGTACACCGGCAACTTCAATAAAATCTTCCACCTGGCGCAGGCTTAATCCTTTATCCATAACCATTGTAAGGCCATTTTGGCGTGGTTTAGCAGGACGTTCAGGAACGTTTAATAATGGGTAATTCATATGCGTACAAAAGTGAAAAAAATTTTGAGATTTATTTGTTAAATTTTTCTCAAAACGCTGTTATCGGATATAGCGGTTAATAACGTTGATAATGGCACTGTTATCCTGCAATTGAGGCAAATATTCGAACAAAATATAGTGCTTGTCAGGATCAGTTGTTAATGCCGTTTCTAAAAAGCCCAATGCATCTGCATAATTTCCAAGGGCAAACAGGTAAGCCACCATGCGGTAATAAAGTTCTGCGGCTTCCGGATTATTCTTGATCGCTTCTGCCATCGTTTCCGATGCTTCTAATAATTTGCCTTGCTCGTACAATACCGTACTGAAATCCAGCCAGGCTTCTATATCCAAAGGATTATATTCCAAGACCTTTTCATAAGCGACTATAGATTCTTCAATCTGACCAAGTTTATAGTAGGCATCAGCCATGGCAAACCAGAAATCCGGATTTTCAGCTTCTAAATCAATCGCCTTTTTATAAAAGTGTAAAGATTCAAAATAGCGTTCCTCATGGTTTAAAGTTACCCCGATCCCGAACCAGGCATCTGCCATTTTCGGGTCCATTTTTACCGATTTCTTGTAATATGAACGGGCCTCATCCATTTTTTCTAACTTCTCGTAGCATTCGCCAATGGCACAGTAAGTGTCTGCGTTAGGTTGTTCATACTCAAAAGTATGCTTATAAACCTCTATAGCTTCGTCGTACTTATCCAATTGCACCAATGCATTACCCTTGTTAAAATAAGCAGAGCTGAAATCTTCTTTGATTAAAATGGCATAATCGTATGCATCGATGGCTTTTTCAAAAAGATTCAATTTATGGAAACTGTTGCCCAGGTTATACCAGGCTGCATAAGAATAAGGATCGGTATCTATGTATTGTTGATAAAATTTGATGCTTTCTTCCTGCTTATCCAATACGTCGTAACAGAAGGCCAACTCGTAAAGGCCATCCTGGTTTTCCATGTTTTGTTCTAAACTCAGCTTAATATAAGTAATTGCACTTTCATAATCGCCCATACTTTGATACACGTAAGCCATTTGCAAAAGTACCTCATCTGTGCTTTCTGCCAAACTCAAAGCCTTTTCATAGTTTTCAAGTGCCTCGCTATAACGTTCCGTATTCTGGTAAATATTGCCACGCAATAAATAAATATCAGGTTCTGATGGTTCCAGTAATTCGGCTTTTTGCAAGGCAAGAAAAGCCCTGTCATGATCGTTTGTTAAAATATAAAGATGTGCCTGCTTGATTAAAAAAACGGTTGCGTAAGGGTGTTGATTAACCGCGTAATCTACCACTTGCAAAGCCTTTACCGGATCATTTTTTTCAATGTAAAAATCTACAATATACTCAAAAGCACCAGCATCGAAAAAGTATTGATCCTGATTACGGATCATCTCTTCGTAGCGTTCCACTGAACGTTGTGCCTCTTCATTGGATTCAAAAAAGAATTCTTCTTCCATATACAATTAAATTAAAGAACCGTGCCAATTGGCAGAAAAATACAATATAAGTTTAACAATTTTAAATATCCGATTAAGAAATAATTATTAACATTTATTGTTTAAAGCGATGTAAACAGCTGAAAATAAAGCTTATTATTGTGATTCTGATGTGTGGATAATCAACAGATTTTTTCAACACCGCGGTTCCTTTCTCCTTCTTTTACAAAAATAGCATAAAAATTTGGGACTAAGGTAATGCAGGCGTCAGGAAAGGATGGAAGCTTAAATCCTTCAGAAAGTAGTAGTTGTTGTGTCAAAATAGTCACTACGAATGGTTTTTATACCAGCATGTTCCTGCCAGGACATGGTGACATTTTTGAAATGCTTCAGGTTCGAATGGTTTTTAGCTGCCACCAAATCCCGAAGCATTTACTTAAAGGCTATTATAAAATTTAAACACCGCAACCAGGTCGGCATCTGATTTTAAGTCTAAGTTTTCTTGTGTAATAAATGTTTTAATTTGCTCGCGCTGATTGGCCAAAGTACTGCTTAGTCCTTTTACAGATGGGTTAATTTTTTGAAATTTATCGTCTTCACCGGCAAAGTAGCTGTCTTGACGTACCATTTTACTTGTTTTTCTTTTGGTATAGAAGTCTTCAGTGGTTTGTTTTTTTGCTTCGTTTAGTTTATATAATTTTTTACGTCCGTTAACCAAAAGTTCAAAAAATGGCAGGGGTTTAATGTTTTTCACTTTTTCGAAGGTGTGGGTTTTTCCTGATGGATCAGAAAGTATAAAAGATTGCACAGAATCCTGGATGGCATATACCTGATCATTTTCTGTGTATTCCAGTTGCTGAGTCTCTAAATTATACCGGAGATTTTTTACTTCAAACTCTTTTTGGCCAACAGTTTTTATTTTTCCCTGACCATAACGATCATTAAAATAAGCGCTTCCTTCTACCGGAGTTTTTATAAGTGACTTTAAAAGCGGTTTTTCGCCCGGACCTACCGTTACATTTTGTGCAGAAGACGAAGTTGCTGCTGCAATAAAGAGCAGAAAAAAAGTAATTTTTTTCATAAAAGTTGAAAAATTAAGTCTTTCGTTTGGTTTCATTCTGATAAAATGTTTTTTAGAAATCAGCATGAAAACAAACATAAAAAAAAGCTAAAATAAGTCGTTTCAAGATGAGGTTTTGTATTAAAAGGCCATCAGGCTAAAACATTTTAGTGATAATTTAAATGCAATTTAATCTTTTTTAAAGATATGTGTTAAAAATTTTGATTTATTGAAAGAAATAACTGTAATTCGGGGATTATTAACTAAAACAAGCTAAAGAATTATGAAAAAACTCGTACTGTGTTTAGTCATATTTTTGTTTTGTGGCATTATTCAGTCAAATGCGCAAAATAAAAATATTACTGGAAAAGTGATTGCATCTGGCGATGGGCTGCCTCTTCCAGGTGTAAGTGTCCGTGTGAAGGCCACAAGTAAAGCCGTTTCCACCGGTTCTGATGGAAAATTTACAATCAATGTTAATCCAAATGATGTGCTACAATTCTCTTACATTGGTTTTGTGGCTAAGGAAATTACAGTTGGTTCACAATCAAATTTCAATGTAGGCCTGGAGCCAGATTCGAAAAGCCTGAGTGAGGTTACGATTTCTACCGCTTTGGGAATTAAACGTAAGCCAAAAGAAATTGGTTATGCTACGCAACAGGTAACGGGTAAAGCCTTAACCTCCAGCAGGCCAACCAACCTTGCAACAGGTTTATCCGGTAAGGTTGCTGGTTTACAGATTAATCAGGCCAACAACCAGATTGATGCTGGCGATCAGGTGAGGGTTGTATTGCGTGGTAACCGGTCTTTCACCGGAAATAATCAGGCACTTTTGGTGTTAGATGGGATCATTGTACCACTAAGTCAGTTGAATTCGATCAATCCGAATGATATTGAAAATGTAAACATTTTAAAAGGTGCCAACGCTGCGGCGCTTTATGGTTCGGATGCATCAAACGGTGTAATCATCGTGAGTACCAAAAGAGGAACTTCTAACGGAGGGGGCATAAGCTTTACTAATTCAACTTTACTAAATCGTTTAAGCTACTTCCCTAAAGAGCAAACCGAATTTGGTGGCGGAACCACTCAGGATGATTTTGGATTTGGATTGTATACGCCTTTCGAAAATCAAACTTTTGGAGAACGTTTTGATGGCAGCATCAGGCCGTTAGGTAGGGTTTTGGAAGATGGTACCTACCAAATGGTTCCATACACTTATAAAGATGGTGAGAAAGAAAATTTCTTCGAAACAGGTATCGATGAGCAGAATGACCTTACCTATTCTGGCGGGAATGAAAACGGAACAACCTATATCAATTTACAACGGGTAAATAGCAAAGGTTATGTACCGGGCGACAAATCGAACAGAACAGCCATCCGGATTAACGGAACGCGAAAATTAGATAAGTTCTTCGCTGATTATTCCTTTAATTATACGCAGAGAAACTATGATAAGAGCACAAACCAGGTATATAACAATGTGATTAATACACCGGGTAACGTTCCGTTAACAGAGTACAGTGATGTGACTTCGAAATATGGTAACCCTAATGATTACTATAATGATTATTACAGCAGTCCGTATTTTGGATTACAGCAATACCGTAACAATGAAAGAAGAGATGATTTATTGGGTAATTTATCTTTCACTTATAAACCAGTAGATTGGTTGAGCTTATTGGCCAGAGGTGGTTTTAGCAGCAAAAACACCCAAGGTAAAAATAAGAATTATGCATTTACGTATTCAGACTTTGCGCATGACTCTGGCAAGGCTGCGGCTGCAACTCAATACATCAGATCATCAGTAGGAGATTACAACGAATTTGAAAGCAGATACACTGGTGATTTTCTTGCTACAGCTACTAAAACGATTAATCAATTTAAATTTACCCTTATTGGCGGTGCCCAGGTGATTCAGAAGAATTATAAATACATGACTCAGTCGGGCTCTAATTTAGTGGTTGATAACTTATTTAACATCAATAACCGTACGGGAGAAATTGTAGGTTCGCAAACCGAGCGTAACTCCCGTCAGTTGGGTGTTTTTGGTGATGTAACTGCAACTTATAATGATTACTTAACCATCCATATTTCCGGTAGAAATGACTGGGATTCTCGATTGGCAAAAAGCAACCGTTCTTTCTTCTATCCGGCAATTGATGCAGCTTTAACCCTTACTGATGCGATTCCTGCATTAAAGGAGAGCAAAGTAATCAGCAATTTAAAAATCCGTGGAGGAATTTCAAAAGTGTATGCGGTGCAGATAGATCCATATAGATTGGTTTCTACCATAAGCCCGGCAGGAAACTTCCCATATGGTAGCACTGCAGGTTACTCTATTGATAATACAGTGTATGATCCAAACTTAAAACCAGAGCAGACCATTTCAAAAGAAATTGGTTTTGATATCGGCTTTTTAAATAACCGCATTACCTTAGAAACTTCCGCATATCTTCAAAATACAAAAGATCAGGAAATTATTAACGGGGTAGATTTATCTGGCACAACCGGTTACACCAGTGCAATTATAAACACAGGTGAAGGTGAAAATAAAGGGATTGAATTTAGCCTGAATGCTGCGCCGGTAATCGGTTTATCAAATGGCTTCAGGTGGAATGTTGGGGTAAACTACTCTTACAATACCAATAAAGTATTATCGCTATATCAGGGACAGAACCAATTGGGTATTGGTGATAATAACTATATCGTGGTGGGTCAGAGTTTTCCATCATTGCAGGTAAGTAGTTATCAAACGGATCCGAATGGTCGTGTAATCGTTGATGCAAATACTGGTTTACCATTATCTAATCCAATTAACAAAGATTTCGGACAAACCAACCCGAGCAGTGTATTGGGTATCAACACCAGCTTCACTTTCAAAAATTTCACTTTATCTGGTGTAGCAGAATATCGTAGTGGTAATGTTTTCTATAACAGTTTTGCCAGTACACTCGATTTTGCAGGAATTAGTTATACTTCTGCTCAGGCAGGACGTGAGCGTTTTATTTATCCTAACTCCGTTATTGAAACTTCGCCAGGTGTGTACGTGCCAAATACAAATACGACAACAATCCAGGGGAATGGCTCATTTTGGTCTGATGGTATTCGTACCAATACGGCTTCCAACTATGTAATGAGTGCGGCCTTCTGGAAAATCAGAGAGCTTTCTTTAGCTTACCAGGTGCCAACCCAATGGCTCCAAAACAGAGCTAAGTTTATTAAAAATGCCAGCATTGCCCTGATTGGAAGAAACCTGTTTATGTTCAGACCGAGCGATAATATTTATACCGATCCTGAAATTAATGTAGGAACAGGTAATGCACAAGGTGTAAATAACCTAAATCAAACGCCACCTACCCGTATTTACGGTTTCACGGCAACCATTGGCTTCTAACAATTAACGAATAAGAGATGAAAAAGAAATTAATATATGTGTTTACAGTATCGGCAATATTATTGTTAGGTGCCTGTAAAAAGGATTTTCTGGATATTAACGAAAATCCGAATAATGCCACAGTAGTTAAACCGGCTTTAGTTTTAACCGGCGCATTAAATAATACAGCAGCTTATACCACTGGAGGATCTATCTTTTACAGCTTTGCGGCTTTGTGGATGAACTACTGGATGACACCAGGCGGTGTTTCTGGCTGGTATGAAGAGCGTTCATATAACTTTACCACCAACTGGAGTGGCTCTACCATACTTTGGGCTAACCTTTACGATAACCTGAATGATTATACTTATTTAGAAACACAAAGTAAAGCCACCGGGCAGAACTTTTTTGTAGCCGTTGCCAAAACCATGAAAGCCTGGGATTATCAATATCTGGTAGATTTTTATGGTAATGTGCCTTATACACAAGCTTCAAAATCTGTTGCTTTCTTAAATCCAAAATACGATAAAGCACAGGATATTTATGAAGATCTAGCAAAACAGCTTGACACTGCAGCCACTTTATTTAAAACGGCAGCAGTTGGTGCGGCTGATGCTACTGCCGATATTTATACCAAAGGAAACGCACAGAAATGGGGTAAATTTGCCAATACGTTAAAGTTGAGGCTGCTATTGAGACAATCGGAAATGCCCGGCAGACAGCAATACATTAAAGATGAGATTGCAAAGATTACTGCAAATGGTTTAGGTTTTATCGGAACAGGAGAAGGCATATTCAATAACCCGGGATATTTAAATACGGCTGGGAAGCAAAATCCATTTTGGGCAGTTTATGGTTACGGTGTTGATGGAACCAGAACGGCTTCACATGGTTATATGTTAGCCAGTTCTTATGGTTTAAATTTCCTGGAGGATAATGATGACCCAAGATTAGGCAGACTTTACAACACTGTTAACGATGGTGCCGGAAGTACTTATGTAAGTTTAGTTTGGGGTCAGGAGGTAAATTTTGATCAAACAATTGCGACAGTATCCAGTATCGGAAAAGGGGTATTAAAATCATATGATCAGCCACAGCCGATTATAACAGATTTTGAAAGCTTGTTTCTTCAGGCTGAAGCCGCACAAAGAGGCTATCTAACCAGTAGTGCGCAAAGCAATTATGAAGCAGCAGTAAAGGCTAATTTTGTATACCTTGGTTTAACAGAGTCAGATGCAACGACTTATCTTACCGAACAGGATGTGGCAAACTGGAGTAGCAACAATGACAAAATTGCATTAATTATTAAACAAAAGTGGGCTGCAATGAATGGCACCAATGCCATCGAAGCGTGGACAGATTACAGACGTTTGGAATTGCCGGCAGATATGCCAATCTCTATTGCTTCTACAGTAACCACAAGAAAAATTCCGGTAAGGATGTTATACCCACAAAGGGAGTATAATACCAACGCTGCTAATGTAGTTGCGGAAGGTACAATTAACCAATTTACTTCCAGAATATTTTGGGATGTCAAATAAATCAAGTAAAACGATGAAAAATAAAAATATATTGAACGGGCTTGTTGCTGCACTTTGCGTGATAAGTTTATCCTCTTGTTTAAAAAACAAAAATGAACAGCCAGATTTTTCTGCCACAACGCCTGTAGTAGAAATTCCTGTGGGTTCGCCAGTTGGTGATGGTGGTGTAAATTCACTTACTACTTCTCTTATTCAGCAAGATACACCCAGCGATTACATTTACTATATCAATTATGCTGCATCAAGCACAAAATCAACAGATATTAAAGTAACGTTATCTGTAGATCCGGCAGCACTTGCTGCTTACAATGCAGCACATGCTTCTGATCCTGCATTAACCATCGTACCAACCAGTGCTTTTACTATGCCAGTATCGATTACCATTCCTGCTAATCAACGCAGGGTTCAGGTACCGGTTAAATTTATCAGTACACTACTTAATCCGGCAATAGCTTACGGTCTTCCTGTAACCATAACGGATGCGTCTGGAGAGGTGATCAGCAAGAAGTTTGGTTCGGTAGTGATAAAGGTTGCGGTAAGAAACAGATACGATGGAAAATATAGCTTCAAGGGCTATATATTCAGAGAAGGTGATCCGGTGTTAAGTGGAAACTTTAAAGGCTTAACAAAAGATTTGGCAAGCAATGGCGCTACTGCCGTAGATTTTAGCCAGGTTTGGTCTAATGGAACCGCTGTTGGTGGTATTGACGGACTAACCATTAATGTGAACCCTACAACAAACAAGGTAACCATGAGAAGTACAGTAAATACAGGCCTCGTAAACGACCCTGCTTATGATAACCGTTACGATCCGGCTACTAAAACTTTCTATCTTTCTTTCAAATGGGGAGCAAGCCCTGCAGGAAGAGCTGCCACCGATACGTTAACTTACGTATCGCCAAGATAATCAGTAAATATTAGCTTAATACAACAAGAGGCCCGCTAAAAAAATAGCCGGGCCTCTTTGTTTGGATCGATATACCGAGAAAGGTTATGTCAATTATTCTTTCCCCAAATCAGTAGCTGCCTTTTTAAACAATTCGGCTTGTTTGTTCAGGTTGGCTTTCGCTTCTCCATTTGCTGATTTAGCCTGTGTTAATTTACCTTGTGCAGTGGCCTCATAAGCTGTAGCAAGTTGCTTGTTTAAATAAGTTTGTAGCTTCAATCTTTCAATCGCATTTTTAATATTATTTAG
>Ga0157370_10001037_pt1 | contig 34960 bp, 19 predicted proteins | sample C35metaG_FD_113463 | JGI IMG/M metagenome (GOLD analysis project Ga0157370, IMG submission 113463) | Corn rhizosphere microbial communities from Kellogg Biological Station, Michigan, USA - C3-5 metaG | ecosystem: Host-associated > Plants > Roots > Rhizosphere > Soil | place: USA: Michigan... | reverse complement strand
TTCAATTCACGCATGGCTTCTATATAATCTTTCCTGAAACCATTTTCATCCGCCAGCGGGGATTTCGGGTCATACAAGGTGCCATAAAGCGTATTGAATTCCACCGAATCGGGCAATCCCATTCGCCTGCCGTTAAAATGAATGGGCTCCATGAATACGCCATAGATCTTCGGGTCTATCTCTCCCACAACCCTGTCCACATCGATCCTGATACGCGCTTCCTGCGCCTGCAGCATGGCCGGAAGGAAAAAGAGGAAATAAAAGGTTAGCTTTTTCATATGAATTTAATTAGTGAACCAAAAGTGTTGGGACCATTAAATTGCAAGCGATTGGGAAAAAGGCCCCCGGTCAGGATAAACGTCAAGCCTACATTTCAAATGTAGGGAGATTTTGCTATAATTAAACCGATTGCAATTTATTTTTCTGTTTGCCACGGAACAAAAAAGGGAAGGACGAATAAACATCCTTCCCTGTACATGAACTCTACTCTTGCTTATGACAAATACTAATAATACCCGGGATTTTGATAGGCTTTCTTATCCGCGTCGCTCATATCCATCGCGTCGATCTGTCCCTGTGGTATTGGCTGCAGGTACAGCTGGGGCGTAATGGTGCGCGTATTTACAATAGGCGTATGGTTGGCATAGGCTGCGCCTCCAATGGAATAGGTGGCGTAGTTGTAGCCTTCCTGGTTGTCCATCCCGAACCGCTGCGTACGCACCAGGTCATAAAAGCGATAACCTTCTCCATAATATTCACGCGAACGCTCCGCCAGGATATAGCCTACAGTGATCGTGGCAGGCGTGGCAGCCACCATGTCGGCGCTATGATCTGCGATAAATGTCGCTCTGTTGGCATTGCTGTATTTCCATTTACCCGCCCGGGCACGGATGACATTGATCAGGCTCAGCGGATCATATCCCGCCTGCGTGGTGGCGCCCTTTACTGCGGCCTCGGCGGCTATAAAATACAGTTCCGAAAATTTAGCGGCCGTATAAGGACGCGTACTGCCTGCATTCGGGTTGCCCAGTCCGCCGTTATTGTCGGTACGATAGGGACCCAGTTTCCAGATGCCGGGATATACGATCCTGTTGATGGCGCTGGGTCCGATGACGAAGTCGGCCCTGCCGGGCAATACACCGGCGCCGATGCTGCTCTTGTATGTATTATTGGAATAATCGATCCCCGCGGAATCCGCATTCAGGAACGTCAGCACCGCATCCCCTTCGGCGATTGGCAGGTTGTTGGCATTGAACAGGGTGGTATAAGGCAGATTGGCCTCTTTCATATTGCAGCGGTAGACGGTCGTAAACGTTCCATCGTAGCGGGAATCATTCGTCTTGTCGGCAAATGTTTGTGTAAATACTTCTATGGGAGGAGCATTCCGTACCCAGGGACGGCCGCCCCATTGTTCGGAAGCGCGCTGGACGGAATTCACCGATTTCCAGGAACTGTTAGAGCTGGAGCTGGTGATGGAAGGATAGGACCAGGTCTGGAACCAGCTGGACCAGTTGTCTGGAGTACCCCCGCCGCCATAGGTAAGACTGCTGACATTGTATTGTGAATTCAGCTGCGTGTGGTCGGAGTACAGCATACATTCGTGGTTATAGTCATTGGTCGCCGCATTGACATCGTAGAATGTCGGCTGCAGACTATATGCGCCCGGGTTCTGTATCGCATTGACGGCAATATCATAGGCCTGTTGAAAATACCAGGCAGGATCATGCCCGCCGGGGTCTTGCCTGGGGCTGCCTGTCTCCACCGGATACGATGGGATATTATTGGGATTTTGAAGCCACCATCCATAGGTGAGATAGGCTTTCGCCAGGAACAGCTGTGCCACCTGCTTTGTCACCGCGCCTGTGACACGCGGGGTGGTGGATAAATTAGCAACGGCATCGACCAGGTCGGGGAAGATCGCCTTGGTGTAGACGATAGACACGGAGTCCCGTTTGGAGCTCCGGACGGTGGAGATATTGAATTGCAGCCTGCCCGATCCCAGGTCCAGCGGTACGCCGCCAAAGGTCTGTACCAGCAGGAAATAATCCAGCGCACGGAAAAATTTCGCTTCGGCAATGAACGAAGCGGCGACCCCGGCCGAAGAGCCGTATTGGATCACACCGCTGGCCGTGTTGATATATGGGAACGTGTTTCCCCATAATTGACCGGCATCGCTGAGCGTCGGCGTGGGATGTACGCCGGGAACAGAATAGTCCTGTGCCTGGAAATTGCTGCCGCTGCCGCCGCTCTGCCCCCAAGTAGTCTCGTCGGTGCCGCACTGGCACATATTCCAGTAATAAGCGTTCCCATAAATGTTCCGCAGGTGCGCATACAAGGCCGTCAGACCTCCCATGACGCCGTTGGCAGTCTGGAAATATTGCGGCGTAAAGGAACTGCGCGGCGTTTCTTTCAGGATCTTGGTACAGCCGGACATGAGCAGCAGGCTCAGTGTGGCCGTTCCCATACATATATTGATCAGTATCCTCTTCATAGTATTCATTTTTTAAAATGTTACATTAAGTCCGAATAAGAAATTACGGGTAGAAGGCGTGTTGGTGCCGATGGTAAGCAGATGGTGCGGGCCAGCCGATACAGCGGAGTTCTGATCCGCGTATGAGTTGGTTTCCGGATCCATATGCGACATCTTCGTATAGGGAGAGAAGAACACAAAGGGGTTCTCCACAGTGCAATACACGCGCAGCCGCTCGACACCCATCGTCTTCATCCACTTTTGATCGAAGCTGTAACCCAGCGTGATGGTACGCACTTTCAGGTAGGATGCGCTAAAGTAGCCCATCGTGCTTCCATAGGCGGGATTGTCGCCACCTACACCGCCTGGCCTCGGCGCAAACGTGTTAAAATCATTGGCATGATTGTTCGTCGGCGTCCAGTATTCGACTTTTACATTGTTTCCGGACCTCGTATTCAGGTTGTTCAAATACCCTGCTGAAGAATACAAGGTGCTGATCAGCGTACCGCCGCTGCGGAAGAAGCCGGTGATGCCCAGCTCGAACCCTTTATAGGCCACGCTGGTATTGAAGCCGCCTTCGAAATCGGGCTGCATGTCGTAGATCTGGCGGTCGTCATTATCCAGCGCTGTGCTTGCCTGGTTCTTCCTGTTGGGCACGCCATTCGTGAAATGAAGGGAAGTGTCTTTCATATTGTAGGCGACCTTGATCATACCTACATTGCCGCCAGGATAGGCCGCCTGCAGATACCCGCTGGCGCTGTCGGCATAGCTCATCAGCCCTATTTTCTTATAGTCATACGCGACATCGATGGGATGACCGGGGAACCACAGGTTACCCTTGTTGAAGGGTTGTCCGGAATAAAGTCTTACCAGCTTGTTCCGGTTGCGGTAGATATTGACCCCTACCTGCCATGTCCATCCATGATAGTTGTCCAGGATCACGCCATTCAACGACAGCTCCACTCCCTTGTTCTGAGTAGCGCCGATGTTGGCTGTATAACTGCCCACGCCGGAGGTGGTCGGCATATTGACGCTCAGCAGCACATTGCTGGTATTGATGTTATAATATTCTATGGTACCGCTCAACCTGTTCTTCAGCGTGGAGAATTCGACCCCATAGTTCCATGTCTTGGAGAACTCCCAGCCCAGGGCCGGGTTCGGCAGCTGGGTAACATAATAACCCATCGCATACCCGGAAGGACCGAAGTTATAAGGGCTGGTGGTCAGCGCGCCCAGCGTCTGATAGGGATTGATCGCCTGGTTGGAGGTCTGTCCATAGCCCACCCGCAGTTTCAGTGCATCCACAAAAGTGACATTATCCAGGAATTTCTCGTTCTTGATATTCCAACCCACGGACACAGCCGGATAGGAATGATACTGATGACCCGGCGCCAGCACCGAAGAGGCATCACTCCGGAAGGAAGCGCTCAGCATATACCGGTTGTCATAAGAATATTGTACGCGGCCCATATAGGACAGCAGACCAGTCTGCCAATAACTGCCGCCCCCCACCGTAGAAGTACCGTTCTGATCTGCCAGCACATACGACAGATTGTAGAACTGGAAGGCGTCTGAAGGCAGATGGTTGGCCGAGGCCGATGAATACCAGTAGGTGTTTTGTTCTGCGCTGTACATCGCTACGGCGCTCACATTGTGCTTGCCGCCGAAAGTACGGTCGTACATCAGCAGGTTCTCGAGCGTATAGCCAATCTGCTTGGTATTGCTGATCGAAGCGCTGGAGGCAGTGGTAGGCGTGCCGCTGAAAACGCCCGTGCCCGTGTAGGTACCGTAGTCATGCTGATGGAAGTTCAAGCCGATGTTGGCGCGGTAACGCAAACCCTCTACCCCGGGGATCCTCAATTCGCCATATATGGAGTTATAGGAACTGTAGCTCCTGGTGAGGTCTATATAGGCATCGCCCAACGCATCCAGCGCATGTTTGGTATAGGCCCAGTTGGGACCGGTGGTATTCAGATTCACAACGGACTTCCAGGAACCATCCGGGTTCCGCGGATTGATAATAGGAGAAAGGTTCATGTTGGCGTACGGGCCAAGGTTCTGATCGTGGCTGTTTACATAATAGTTGTTCGTGACCAGCCCCATACGGAACAGCTTACCGATCCTTTGCTCGAGAGAGGTACGGATGCTGTACCGCTCGTAATATTGCAGGGGTATCACCGCCTGGTCCTTGAAATAGGTGAACCCGACGCTATAGTTACCTTTTTCCGATCCGCCGGAAATGCTCAGGTCCTGGTTGGTGACATATCCGGTCTGGTAAAGCAGCTTCTGCCAGTCCGTATTGGCGCTGTCGTTCTCATCTATTGTATTGGTGCGAATGGATGCGCCGGGAGTGGCATTGTTTGCCTTGCGAAGCGCGACAAACTCAGGTCCGTTCATCATGGGATACTCGCCCCAGACCTTCTTAAGACCGGCATATCCATTGTAGCTGATATGCGCCTTCCCTGCCGCTCCTTTATTGGTCGTCACCAGTATCACCCCATTGGCGCCGCGCGAGCCATAGATAGCCGTCGCGGAGGCGTCCTTTAATATATCGATGCTCTTGATCTCGCTGGGACTGATGTCATTCAGGTAGCCGGGAAAAGGAATGCCATCCAGCACCACCAGCGGGTCATTGGAAGCATTCAGCGAACGCGTGCCCCTGATCCGGATCTGCATCCCGGACCCGGGCTTCGATGAGGTCTGGGACATCTCGACCCCCGCAATACGTCCCTGCAACGCCCGGGAAATATCCACGGCCGGGACTTCGTTTACTTTTTCTCCGCTGATCGAGGCGATGGAGGCGGTCACATCCTTTTTCCGCTGTGTACCGTAACCAATGACCACTACGTCGTTCACCGTGCTGGTCAGAAGAGGCAAAATCACCTCGATAGGCTCCTGTCCCCTGATAGCCACTTCCTTCGTACCATATCCCACCGAAGAAATGAGCAGCGTGGATTTCGCAGGTACGTTGATCATGAATCTGCCTTCATCATCGGCGGCAACGGCCTGCTTCGCGCCCTTTACAGCAACGGTGGCCTTTGGCACCGGCTGACCGCTCTCATTGACGACCCGGCCTTTCACCGAATAGTAGATCTGCGCATGCAGGTGGGAAGTGAAAAAAGTCAGCAAGACAAACAATGCGGAGATCAGAAAAGGTCTCAACAGCTTGTTGTCCCGGTGCGCTTCCTTTTTCAGACGGGAGACTGTTTTTTGCATAAACGTTAGTTTTAGATTTTTATAGTGGCCCCAATTTCAAACGATGTCAAAAAAGGGGGTGTATCCGGGGGATAGCCCCCGGTTGGAACAATTACTGCCGTAAACTTGATACCGTCGGATTTTTTTCCTGGTTAGGAGCGAGCTTATGAAAAAAGGAACAGGGACATCCAGCCTGGCCAAAGGAGCGAAATCGAAGTAAAATCCTTACCTGACAAGCATTTGGTTAATTCTTAACGATCATTTCCTTCATAAAAGCAAGCTGCAACCATCGTAGACCGGACGTGTGCAAATACGATAAAACGTCAAATCTACATTTCAAATGTAGGGAGATTTTTTAAAATTTCAACCGATTGAAATTTATTTTTTTTAGCTTTGCTGTGAACCAACTGCCCGCCTGTATGCAAAGAGGAAAAGAAGCTACTATCTATGACATTGCCAATCAGCTGAATATATCGATCGCCACCGTCAGCCGGGCATTGAAGGACGACCCCGTCGTCAGCAAAAAAACAAAGAAGAAGATCTTTGAAACAGCCGAAAGACTGGGGTACAGGACCAACCATTATGCGAGCAGCCTGCGGAAACAACAGACCAATACCATTGGCTTCATGGTCCATGAGCTGCAGAGCAATTTCATCAACTCCGTACTGGCGGGAGTCGAAAAAGTGGCTACCGAGGCGGGTTATGACCTTGTCATCGCCCACTCGCAGGAGAGCTATGAAAAGGAAGTGGCCAACGCAAAGAACCTGTTTCATAAAAGAGTGGACGGCCTCATTACCTCTCTTTCCTTCGATACAAAGAACCTGGATCACTTCCGCCCCTTCACTGATAAAGGAGTCCCCATCGTCTTTTTCGATCGCGTGGAGTCCGACAGTGATCACCCGGTGGTCGTCATCGACAATTATAAATGCGGCTACCAGGCCACCCGGCATCTTATCGACCAGGGCTGCAAAAAAATAGTGCATGTCACCTCCAACCTGGCCCGCAACGTCTATACGGACAGATTCCGGGGTTACCGCGACGCCCTTGCCGAACATGGTCTCCCCTTTGACGACAGCCTGGTCATTATCGGCGACCTCAGCGAACAGGCCGGCATAGATTCCGCCCGCCGGATGCTGGATCTCCATCCCAGACCGGATGGAGCCTTTATAACCAACGACTTCGTAGCAGCCGTTTGCATACGCACCCTCAAACAATACCATGTTGCCATACCCGGCGACATCGCCATCGTTGGGTTTAATAATGATGCCATCGGCCAGCTGATAGAACCCGCCCTCACCACCATCAACTATCCCGGAAGAGAGATGGGGGAAGTGGCGGCCCAAAATCTTGTCAACCACCTGAAAGGCCTCGGCAGCCTCCGGCAGATCGACAGGATCATCATCAATGCAGAGCTTATTATCCGGGGGTCATCCTTAAAAGGGGGGACTGGATCACCCTCGAGCTGATCCAATATCCGGGGTTCGTCTTTGAAAAATGTTCAAAAGCCCTTTTTATATTCATCCAATGACTATTAACCCCCGTGCCATAGCCGAAGCCTGTCCTTGAAAATGTTCAAAAGCACTTCCAATATTCATCCGATGACCATTAACCCCCGTCCTAATATCAAAAATCCGTCTTTGAAAGATTTCAAAAAAATGAGTCTTTTTAAAATGTAACCGATTTAAATATTAGCTTCATATAAAAATTACCAGGGTTTTGCCTGCTATGTGGAATATTATGCGAACATTAATTATGGCCTGCACCCTGCTGGCCTCCCTTCAGCTCCGTGCCGAGGACGGCTACAGACTTTGGCTGCGCTATGACAGGATCGACGATCCCGCCCTTCTCACACAGTACAGGAGCTCAGTCACCGCCATGGTCTTCCCTGCCCCCTCCCCCACCCTCCTCGTAGCCAGGAACGAGCTGCTCGACGACCTGGGATCCATGCTTGACAAAAAATTGCCCATCCGGACCACCCCGTCCGACAACTGTATACTGGCCGGCACTCCTTCATCCTCACCCGTCATCGCACAGCTGCTGTCCTCGAAATACCCCGGTCTGGCCGGCGACGGTTATGTTCTCCACTCACAGCTGGTGGAAGGCAAACATCTTATTATCATTGCCGCCCATTCCGACATCGGCGTGCTCTACGGCGTATTCGCCTTTCTCCGTCTGCTGCAGACCCATCAGCCGATCCAAAACATTTCTCTATCCAGCAGCCCGCTGGTCCAGCGCCGTATACTCGACCACTGGGATAATCTTACCCGCACGGTAGAACGGGGCTATGCAGGCGCTTCCATATGGAACTGGCACCTGCTGCCGGACTACATCGATCAGCGCTATATAGACTATGCAAGGGCCAATGCGTCCATTGGCATCAACGGTACGGTGCTCACCAATGTCAATGCCAACTCACTCGTCCTCACTCCCCTCTATCTTCAAAAAGTCCGTGCCCTCGCCGATGTCTTTCGCCCCTACGGCATCAGGGTCTACCTCACGGCCAAATTCAGCGCCCCCGTGGACATCGGCGGACTCAAAACAGCCGACCCGCTGGACCCCGCCGTGCAAAAGTGGTGGAAGGATAAGTGCGATGAAATATATTCCCTCATCCCCGACTTCGGCGGATTTCTGGTAAAAGCCAACTCAGAGGGGCAACCCGGACCACAGACATACGGCAGGACCCATACGGATGGGGCCAACATGTTCGCGGATGCACTGGCTCCCCATGGCGGCATCGTTATGTGGCGCGCCTTCGTCTATGACGTACGCCCGCAAAGAAAGAACGAGCATTTCGACGACAACCCCGCCCATGCAGAAGGACACAAAGCCGCCACCGCCGATGCAGGTACGTCCAAGACCCCCGTCGTCGACTCAGGCGCCCACAACATCCCCGTATCGCGCCCGTCCCCCGGCGAGATCTCCGCGCCGGACCGGTTTAAACAGGCCTACGCCGAATTCACTCCCTTCGACGGGAAGTTCAGGCCCAACGTGCTTATACAGGTGAAGAACGGCCCCATCGACTTCCAGCCCCGCGAACCCTTTTCCCCTCTCTTTGGCGCCATGTCCAAAACGCCGCTGATGATGGAGTTCCAGATCACCCAGGAATATCTCGGACAGGGCACGCACCTGGTATACGAAGCGCCGCTGTTCAAGGAAGTGCTCGACGCCGACACCTACGCCAATGGCAAAGGCTCGACAGTCGCAAAGATCATCGATGGTTCGGCCTTTCACCCAGGCCAGGGTAGCCCCTTCACTACGCCAACCCTCCAGCCAGGGATCAGCCCCGGCGGTCAAACAACGGCAGACCAGCTGGCAGCAGCCCCCCTCACCGGCATGGCCGGCGTCTCCAACATCGGCAACGAACGTAACTGGACCAACCATCCCTTTGGACAGGCCAACTGGTATGCCTTCGGCAGGCTGGCCTGGGATCATACCCTGTCTGCCCGGCAGATAGCGGATGAATGGGTCAAACAAACATTCTCGAACAATACCATGGTGGTGAGCGCTATTGAAAAAATGATGATGGCCTCCCGCGAGGCGGTAGTCAACTATATGACCCCCCTTGGCCTCCACCATATCATGTCCTCCAGCGGCCACTATGGTCCGGGACCCTGGCTAAATAATGCGCCCCGCGCCGACTGGAACCCTGTATACTATCACCGCGCCGATGCCTACGGCATCGGCTTCGATAGGACCGCAACGGGCAGCAACGCCCTGACGCAATACCAGCCCCAGGTCCGCCAGCAATGGCTCGACTCCAATACCTGCGACGAAAAATTCCTCCTCTGGTTCCATCACGTATCCTGGTCCCATAAAATGAAGGACGGACATACTTTTTGGGACGAGTTATGCAATCGATATCAATCCGGCGTCGATACGGTAAAATGGATGCAGCGACAGTGGAAAAGCCTCGCAGGCCTCATCGATAAAGAAAGATTTACCCAGGTGAGCATGCTCCTCAATATCCAGGAGAAAGAAGCAGAATGGTGGAGAAATGCATGCCTTCTCTATTTTCAAACATTTTCACGAATGCCTATACCACCCGGTGTCGGCCACACGGACCAGACCCTTGAATATTACAAGAGCCTGCGCTTTCCGTACGCCCCCGGTACAGGCATCAGTTTATAAAACCCTTATGTAAAACCCAGCAAACGAGTTATGACCAAACTTGCAATTGTCACAGGCGGCGGATCGGGTATCGGATTGGCCATCACGGAAAAATTTATCGGCAGCGGCATCCGCACCATCATCATCGGCAGGGATAAAAAAAAGCTCGACGAGACAAAGATCAGGCTGGGCGACCTCTGTGAGCCCGTATGCTATGACCTCACCTGTCTCTCCGGCATTCCCCGCCTCGTGCAGGACCTGAACAAACGCTTCGGAAGCACCGATGTCCTCGTCAACAACGCCGGCATCAATCTGAAAAAAGAATTCACGGAAGTCACCGACGAAGAGTTCCAAAAGATACTGCTTACCAATGTATCGAGCATCTTCGCACTTTCAAGAGAGGTGGTAAAGACCATGCTCGACGGCAACACCGGTGGTGCAGTCATCAATATCAGCTCCATGGCCTCCCAGTACGGTATCCCCAAGGTGATCGCCTACTCTGCCTCCAAAGCCGCGATAGAAGGTATGACCAGGGCCATGGCGGTGGAGCTTTCGCCAAAAGGCATCCGCGTCAATTGCATCGCGCCCGGCTTCATAGCCACGGACATGAGCGCAAAGGCCCTGAACAACGATCCGGAAAGAAAACAAAAAGTCATGTCGAGGACCCCGATGGGCCACTTGGGTACGCCGGCCAATATCGGCGACGCGGCCCTCTTCCTCGCATCGGATGCGGCAAAATATATCACAGGCATCGTGCTCCCGGTGGACGGCGGGAATTCCATCGGATTTTAATAAAAACGCCAATGACACGGGTAATAGTTTTATTTTTCACTGCTGTCTTGTTAGGGTCGCTGCCGTCACACGCACAGTCCTTTGTCATGGACAAGAGCATGCCGGGCGCCTTCCCCATTGTGTCATCCGGCGCCACCTCCGCGCGGGCGGCCGCCATCTACGTGGCCCCCACCGACGACTGGCTGGTCCATCAATCCGCCACGCTCCTCCAGCACGACATCGAAATGGTCACGGGCCGCAGGCCGGAATTAATCTCCACTATTCCATCCTCCGGAAATGTTATTATTATCGGTACGATAGCTGGTTGCCCATCCATCGACAGCCTTGCCGCCGCACACCGGTTGACCCTCGATAGCATCAAAGGCAAGTGGGAAGCATCCACTATCGCTACCCTGGATGGCACTGCCAATAGGCCCTCCCGTGGGCACGGCAACAGTCTCCTCAAAGCCCCGGGCGCACCGTCCCACGCCCTCGTGATTGCCGGCAGCGACAAGCGCGGCACGGCCTATGGCGTCTTTGAGCTGTCCCGCCAAATGGGTGTTTCACCCTGGTACTGGTGGGCGGACGTGCCTGCCAAACAACATAAGGAAGTATATATCAAACCTGGCGTCTACCGCTATGGCTCCCCTTCCGTGAAATACAGAGGCATCTTTATAAATGACGAAGCCCCGGCCTTCTCCGGCTGGGCAAAGGAAAAGTTCGGAGGCGCCAATCACCTCGTCTATGAAAAAATATTCGAGCTGCTGCTCCGGCTAAAAGCCAACTATCTCTGGCCCGCCATGTGGGCCAACGCCTTCAACGACGACGACACCCTCAACCCGGTACTGGCCGACAAATGGGGCATCGTTATGGGCACTTCCCATCACGAACCCATGCTCCGCGCACAACAGGAATGGAAACGCTACGGTCACGGGCCGTGGGACTACACTACCAACCAATCGGTCCTACGCTCCTTCTGGAGAAAAGGGATCGAGCACATGGACCATCACGAGAGCATCGTCACCATCGGTATGCGGGGCGATGGCGACAAACCCATGACGGAGGGTACCGCCACGCAGCTGCTGGAGAATATAGTTACCGACCAGCGAAAGATCATCACGGAGGTCACCGGCAAGCCCGCCTCCCAAACCCCGCAACTCTGGGCGCTCTATAAGGAAGTCCAGGACTACTATGATAAAGGCATGCGCGTGCCCGATGACGTTACCCTGCTGCTATGCGATGACAACTGGGGCAATATTCGCCGCCTGCCCAGGCTCACCGACGCGCCCCGGACAGGCGGTTATGGGATCTATTACCATTTCGACTATGTAGGCGGTCCCCGCAATTACAAATGGCTCAACACGAACAATATTGCCCGGGTATGGGAACAAATGCATCTGGCGTATGAATACGGTGTACGGCAGATTTGGATCGTCAACGTCGGCGACCTCAAGCCCATGGAATTCCCCATCTCTTTCTTCCTGGATTATGCCTGGAATGTCAACAGCTGGCATGCGGACAACCTCCCCGGCTATTTCACCCGCTGGGCCGCCGGGCAGTTCAGCCCCACCCATGCGGCAGCCATCGGCAGGATCATCCAAAAATACTCTCAGTACAACGCGCGGAGGAAGCCCGAGCTGCTGGATGCCCGCACCTACAGCATCGACGAGACTGTCCGGATAACTTTCCAGTGGGACACGCTTCTCCGACAGGCCGAGGCCATCGGCAAACAATTGCCCGGTCTGTATAAGGACGCATACTTCGAGCTGGTGCTGCACCCTGTCAAAGCCTGCGCCAATCTCCAGCATCTGTATACAGCCGTTGCGTTGAATAAAAAGTTCGCGCAGGAGAACAACCCCATCGCCAACATATTTGCGGACGAGGCCAAACAGTACTATGCCAACGACTCTCTCATCTCTTATGAATACAACCATATCGCCGGCGGCAAATGGGACCACATGATGGACCAGACACATATCGGGTACACCTACTGGCAGGAACCCCGCCATCAAAAAATGCCGGAGGTCACCTATGTCCCTGGGGATTCAACCGCCGACTCTGCCATTCAGGTTACGATCCGCGCCAGTCCAACCCACCGGACACAGGCTCATATTCCCATCGATGCCTCCTCCAACTCCTTCTACGAGGCTGACGGCTACGTATCCATCGAAGCCGCCCATTTCACGCGGTCGGTCCCGGCATCCGGTAAACATCCGGGTTCCACGATCAAATGGCAGATGATCCCCGGCATCGGTCGCGACGGCGACGGCATCACCACCTTTCCTGTCACGGCGTCCCCACCTCCTCTCAGCCCCGGTTCGCCCCGGCTGGAATATGATATTTATACCTATGACACGGGCTCGTTCAAATTGCACGCTTATTTCTCCCCGACCCTCAATATCCATCACGATAGTACAGGACTGCAATACGCTATTGCTATCGACGACGGGCAGCCGCAGATCGTATCCATCAACAAGGATGACAATAACCCCCGCGCCTGGAACAAATGGGTGGCCGATAATATCATCATTACTACCACCACTCACCCCATCCGTAGCAAAGCTCTCACGTCGGTAGCCTCGCCGGGCCGCCATGTCATAAAATACTGGCCCCTCAGCTCCGCCGTCATCCTGCAAAAGCTCGTCCTGGATTGCGGGGGGCTGCCACCCAGCTACCTGGGGCCACAGGAAACCATTAACCAAAAAAAAATCAACGAATGATACACCGATCGCTTCTTGCCATCACCTTACTGACCGCGGCCCTGTCCGGATCGTCGCAAACAGCCAGCTCCCAGGCGCAGGCTCCCACGCTGAAGGAGACCTTCAAAGACGACTTCCTCATCGGCATGGCCATCAACACCCGGCAGATAGAAGAAAAGGACCCGGCCGCGGCACGGCTGATCCTACAGCAGTTCAATGCCGTTACGCCCGAGAACATCATGAAGGCGGAGATCATACACCCCGGCTGGGATCAATACAATTTCGATCTCGCCGACAAGCTGGTCGCCTATGCGCAAAAGAACAAACTGAAGGTCAACGCCCACAACCTGATCTGGCATAGCCAGCTCCCGGGCTATGTACACCGGATAAAGGACGCCGACTCGCTCCGCACCTGGTTCACCAACCACATCACCACCATCGCCTCCCGCTACGATGGCAAGGTCTATTCCTGGGACGTCGTCAATGAAGCCCTGAACGAGGACGGCACCCTCCGCAATTCCATTTTCCTACAGAAATTAGGTCCCGACTACCTCGTGGAAGCCTTCCGCCTGGCGCAAAAAGCAGCGCCACATACAAAGCTTTATTACAACGATTACAATATCGAGCAGCCAAAGAAAAGGGCCGGCGCCATCGCCCTCATCAAAAAGATACAGGCCGCCGGTGTCCGCATCGACGGCGTAGGCATCCAGGGACACTGGAGAGCAAACAACGTCCCCATGGCGGACATCGAAGCCAGCATCCGTGAATTCTCCGCCCTCGGCATCGAAGTGATGTTCACCGAGCTGGACCTGGGCGTGCTGCCCAATCCCTGGGACAATACCACTGCGGATGTGGGCCAGACAGCCGCAAATCGGGCAGGCATGAATCCGTATGCCAACCGCCTTCCCGACTCGGTCGCCAACCTCCAGGCCAAAGCCTATGCAGACCTGTTCCGCCTCTTCCTGAAATACAAAGGCAAGGTCAGCCGCATCACCTTCTGGGGCCTGGACGACGGTATGTCCTGGCTCAATGACTGGCCCATCCGCGGCCGCACGAACTATCCGCTACTCTTCGACAGGAACTACCAGCCCAAAAAAGCATACTTTACCGTCATCGCGACAAAACAACAACCCTAACGATATGCAGTCCAACGATCAACAGATCTCCGCATCCACTCCGCCCACCCGGCAGGCCGGCTCCCAAAAGCTCTCTGTGCTGGAAAAGGTAGGCTATAGCCTTGGCGATCTCGCCGCTAACCTCATCTTCCAGACGCTGCTTGCCTTCCTCGCCTTCTTTTATACGGACATCTATAAAATACCACCTACCAGCGCCAGCAAGGTAATGCTCATCGGAGGCATCATCGGCGCGTGCTTCAACCTCGTCATGGGCGCCATCGCAGACAGGACCGAGACGCGCTGGGGTAAATTCCGTCCCTGGGTGCTATGGACCGCCATCCCTTTTGGCGTGATATCCCTCCTCGCCTTCTACACGCCAAACTTCTCCGAAGGCGGAAAAATAGCTTACGCCTTTGTCACCTACTTCCTTCTGGTCGTTGTCTATAGCGCCAACAACCTTCCTTATTCGGCCCTCAGCGGCGTGCTTACGGGAGATATGAAGGAACGCAACAGCCTTTCCTCCTACCGCTTCGTCGCGGTGATGGTGGCCCAGTTCATCATCCAGGTGATCCTGCTGCCCCTCGCCCTTTCCCTCGGTCACGGCGATAAAGCCAAAGGCTTTGAAAAGGTAATGTTTGTCTTTGCCATCACAGGCGTCGTCTGTTTTATCATCACCTTTCTCACCACCCGGGAAAGGATCCATCCGCCAAAAGAACAAAAGACGCCTGTCAGACAAGACCTGGCCGACCTGTTCACTAACCGGCCATGGCTCATCATGCTGACCCTCACGGTGCTCGTCTTTATTACACTGTCGATCAAGGGCGGCATGAATATTTATTATTTCAAGTACTATCTCACGGAACAGAGCCAGATAGATTTCCTGAACAAAGTAGGCTTCGACAGGATCATTGGCGGTCTTAGCCATATCTTCAGCCCGGAATCTTTCGAAGAATTCCACAAGCCGGGCAGCGCGCCTTATTCTGCCTCCAGCTTTGCCAACGCCTTCAGCACCATCGCTATGATCATTGGCATCCTCTTTTCCAAATCCCTGGCGGACAAATTTGGGAAAAGGAATATCTTCGGCATCTTCCTTTCCCTCTCCGCGCTTTGCCTTATGGCGATCTATTTCTTCAACAATACAGCGGTCATGGCTGCATTCGTTATCCTGGTCCTCCACGGTCTCATCTATGGCATTACCATCCCCATACTTTGGGCCATGATCGCCGACGTGGCAGATTACAGCGAATGGAAAAGGAACCGCCGCGCCACGGCCATCGTATTCTCCGCCATGATCTTTGGATTGAAGGTAGGGTTGAGCGTCGGCGGCGCCGTGTCGGCCTGGCTCCTGGGCATATTCGGATATGTTGCTGACGCGCCCGTTCAAGTAGACAGCGCTTTAAGCGGGATACGGTTGCTGATGAGCGTCGTGCCCGGATTGATCTTTATCGCAGGAGCCCTGCTGCTTTTCATGTACCCCATCGACAAAAAGATGGAAGTCACCATCGAATCCGACCTGAAAGCAAGAAAAAAATCTATCGTCACTGCTTAAAACTCCTTATCATGCCAGAAGAAAGCATTACCCACCTCGACTTCACTGAACTGGACCAGAAAGCTATATCCCAGCCGCTGGTTCGGCACATCTATACCGCGGACCCGTCGGCGCATGTCTTCAACGGGAAGGTCTATGTTTATCCTTCGCACGACATCGAGGCGGGAATACCCTTTGACGACCTGGGCAGCCACTTTGCCATGGAAGATTACCATGTCTTCTCCATGGACAGCCCCGACGGCCCTGCCACCGACAATGGGGTTGCTCTCCACATTAAAGATGTACCCTGGGCCGAAAAACAAATGTGGGCGCCCGATGCAGCCTGCAAGAACGGGAAATATTATCTCTACTTCCCCGCCAAACGCCCCGATGGCATCTTCCAGATCGGCGTGGCAGTCAGCAGCTCACCCACAGGTCCCTTTATTCCCAAGCCAGAAGCCATCAGAGGGAGCTATTCCATCGACCCGGCCGTGTTCATCGATGAGGATGATAATGCCTATATGTATTTCGGCGGTCTCTGGGGAGGACAATTACAATCGTACAGGAACAATACCTATAGCGCGCTGAACCAGGAACCGCCTGCCGGCGCTCCCGCCCTCGGCCCCCGTGTAGCCATGCTCACGGACGACATGACCCAGTTTGCGGAGCCCGTCAAAGACATCGTTATCACAGATGAGCAAGGCCATCCGCTGCTCGCCGGCGACAACGACAGAAGGTTCTTCGAGGCGTCCTGGATGCATAAGTACAACGGGAAATATTATTTTTCCTATTCCACAGGCGATACCCATTTCATTTGCTATGCCATCGGGGACAGCCCCTATGGTCCTTTTACCTATGCCGGGCGCATACTCAACCCCGTGGTAGGCTGGACCTCGCACCACTCCATCGTCGAGTTCAAAGGCCAGTGGTGGCTCTTCTATCATGACAGCAGTCTCAGCAAAGGCGTGACACACCTGCGCAACATAAAGGTCACCCGCCTCAGCTATGACGACAAAGGATATATAAAGACCATCGATCCCTACAAGGACCTGAAAGCGCTTGTCTGATCTGGTCCCCGATCCGAATAAAAGGAATAACATCGCATGAAAAAACTATCGATTATAGTCCGATCATTTCTGGCCGAAGCTCTATCAAGGACCACAGTTCTGTCCCTGGCAAAAGTCTCATCACGGACCACGGTCTCGTTCCGGGCGACAATCCGATCACAGGCGACAGTCTCACTCCGGGCAATAGACCGATCGCAGGCAATAGTCTCGTTCCGGGCGACAATCCTCTCCCTGGCGACAGTCCTCTCCCTGGCCCCGTCGAGCATGGTCTCCGCTCAGATCCGGCTCCCACGCCTGGTCCGGGACAGCATGGTGCTTCAACGCGATCAAAAGATAAATGTCTGGGGCTGGGCCTCGAAAGGAGAAAAGATCAGCATAAAATTCAACGGCAGGTCCTACCGCACTACCACCGGCAGCGACGGCAAATGGAGACTCCAGCTGTCCCCTACTCCTGCAGGAGGCCCCTATACCATGGACATCACCGGCACGAACAGGATCTCGCTTCATGATATACTGGTCGGCGACGTATGGGTATGCTCGGGACAGTCCAACATGGTGCATCAGATGAGACTGCACAGCGTCCGCTACCAGGACGAGATCGATCACGCTAACTATCCGCAGATCCGGCAGTTTTGGATCCCCACGCTCACCGATCTCAGCGGCCCCCGTGACGATCTTCCAGCCGGCGCCTGGAAATCCGCCAACCCGCAGGATGTGCTGGAATTTTCGGCAGTGGCTTACTTCTTTGCAAAAGACCTCTATGAGAAATTGCACGTGCCCATTGGCCTGATCAATGCCAGCGTCGGCGGCTCCCCCATCGAAGCATGGGCCAGCGAGGGAGGGCTCGAAGCATTTCCCGACCTGGAAAAGACCATCGAAAAGAACAAGGATACGGCTTATATCAACAGCTTACGCCGAAGAAGCTTCAGCCCACGGACAAGCACATCTTCAGGCCCCGGCACAAGCACATCCTCCACAGGCGCAAAGGATGGCGTCCCGGCCCCCGTGGACAAAGGTCTCTCCGGTCCTACCCGCTGGTACGACCTGGCATACGTCCCAAAAGGATGGAAGCAGATAGCCATTCCCGGCTACTGGGAAGACCAGGGCGTAAGGGACCTCAACGGATCTGTCTGGTACAGGAAGGAAGTAGATGTACCGGCCGATATGACAGGCCGGCCGGCCAAGGTTTTCCTGGGCAGAATAGTAGATGCCGACTTCCTCTATATCAACGGTCACCTGGTCGGCAACACCACCTATATGTACCCGCAAAGAAGGTATCCCGTTCCTGCAGGTCTGCTGCACCCGGGCAAGAACCTGTTTGTTGTCCGCGTGATCAATAATTACGGCAAGGGCGGCTTTGTTCCCGACAAACCTTACTCCCTCATCGCGGGCAGCGATACCATCGACCTCAAAGGCTACTGGCAATACAAGGTCGGCGAAGTATTTCCACCACATCGGGGCTTCACCGGTGGCGGCGGCCTCTCCGAACAAAATCAGCCGGCAGCCTTATACAACGCCATGCTGGCGCCCCTTACACCCTATACCATCAAAGGCTTCCTTTGGTACCAGGGAGAGTCTAATACCGGTCGCTCGGCAGAATATACGCGCCTGCAGCCCGCCCTGATCGCCGACTGGCGCAGCAAATGGAAGGAGGGCGATCTCCCCTTTCTATACGTCCAGCTCCCCGGCTTTGGCGACTATAATTATCTGCCCTCGGAAAGCCAGTGGGCGGAGCTGAGAGAAGCCCAATCGAAGTCCCTCGCTGTTCCCAACACAGCCATGGCGGTCGCCATCGACCTGGGTGAATGGAACGACCTCCACCCCGACAGAAAAAAAGAGGTGGGCGACAGACTGGCCCTGGCCGCCGAAAAGCTGGTCTATGGCATGAACATCGTCGCCTCCGGCCCAACCTATCGGTCATCAACCATCGAAGGAAATAAGATAACCATTCAGTTCGACAACACCGGCAGCGGACTGGTGACCAGCGACGGCGAAGATCCGCAGGAATTTGCCATTGCCGGGGCCGATAAAAAATTTGTATGGGCCAATGCCCGTATTGAAGGTGATAAAGTGGTGGTATGGAATGATGCCATAAAAGACCCGAAGTTCGTGCGCTACGCATGGGCGGATGAGCCCGTAAACCCCAACCTTTACAATAAGGAAGGGCTGCCGGCGGGGCCGTTTTCCATTGACCATCATTAACCGCCCATTGGTCAAATTAAATATTTAAATGCCCCCGGACCGGATAGATTTGTGAAGAGATAAATAAATCGCTCTATCTATGCGCAGCTTCAATTATAAAAAGGTCGCTTTATTGCTACTACTGCTGTTTAATACAGCGCTTATTTTTCCCCAAACAACAAAGGCTCCCAAACCTAAGGTCCCGGATGAAGCCTTTTCTTTCGCTACGCCGGAAGAAGAAGGATTCTCCTCAAAAGGATTAAGCGAAATATTTACTTATGTAAAAGAAAAAAAACCAAACATCCATAGCCTTTTGATCATACGGGATAAGAAGATCGTATTGGATGCCTATTTTTATCCTTTTCGCTCGGATTTACGGCATGACATAGCATCCTGCACGAAATCGATAACATCCCTGCTTATTGGCATAGCCATAGACAAGGGCTATATAAAGAGTGAAGACCAATTGGTTTCATCATTTTTTCCAGAGATCAAACTAAGAAGCAAGGAGTTTGAAACATTATCCATCAAAGACCTGCTCACCATGAGGTCTGGTTTTAATTGCGGCTCGTCTAATGAAGACAGTCTGTTCAATGAATTATTTCCATCGGCTAATTGGCCGGGATTTATTTTCGATATCCCTTTTGTAACCGACCCCGGCCGGGAATTCTCTTATTGCAGTTGCAATTATTACCTGCTGGCTGAAATTATTTACCGGTCAACCAGATCATCCCCTGAAGATTTTGCCAAAAAATACCTCTTTAATGAATTAGGGATAAGGTCCGTTTATTGGTCGAAAAATAAACAAGGTATTAATTACGGGTGGGGCGACCTTTGCCTGAAACCACGTGATCTTGCTAAGATCGGTCAGCTTTTGTTAGATGGCGGCAAATGGAATAATAGATCCGTTATTTCGGCAGACTGGGTAAAAAAGGCCAAAACAATGAACACGGTATTCTCCAGCGGAAATGGCTACGGCTATGGTTTTTGGATCGACAAGGATCATGCCTTCAATATGGAAGGCAGGGGCACGCAACGAATACATATCGATTCCGTCCACAATGCCATTATCGTAGTTACCGGAGGAGGTCTAAGTGATGAGGATAAGGAAGCGATTGGTCATCTCATTGGTTATGCGATCCACTCCGATGAAAAACTGAAAAGTGATCCTGTAGCCTTTGATAGATTTAAAAAAATGCAACGTCAGGCGGCAACAACGATGATCGATTCGCCCAGGTACATTTCCAATGCTACTGAAAAAGCAAAGCTATTCAATAAGGCGATCATCTTCCCCAGGAATAGTTTAGGGATAAAAAGCGCCGAAATTATCTGGGAAAAAGGGGACCTTTCCCTTATGTTAAGGCAAACGGGGGAACAAACCGTCACCTATCCTTTGGGAATGAACGCCGCATATAAGTTTTATCAAGATGCCGGCACAGGTCATCTGTATGCGTTAAGAGGATATTGGAAAGCCGGCAATGAATTTGAGATCGAGTTGAATATGCTATCCAGGATCAATAAATATTTGATTGATTTCAAAATTGATGATAACGGAAATGAGGTTTCCGTTAAGGAAGGGACCCATAGGATCGATGAAGCTTTTCCGGTGTCGATTATCGATCCAAAATAGCCAGCCTAGACAGCGCGGATCGCATGGTTCCCCCTCAACGAAGACCCCCTTACAATCAGCCCCGATGGCACGACAGCCGTCTGGCTTTGCATCAGCGGACAGTCTCCCGATAAATGACTGATCAGGCTCATGGCCGCTGTCTTACCTATCTCGATACCCGGGTAGTCGATAGTGGTCAGTGCCGGTGTGATCAGCCGGCCCAGCGGGTCATTATTGAACCCAACGATAGCTATATCCTCAGGTACCCGTATCCCCTCCTCCTTCAACGTATGCATGCACATGGCAGCTATCAGGTCGCTGGTGATGAACAGCCCATCCGGCATCGGATCCATATGCATGATCCGCCAGGCGGCATCCATACCCCCATCCTTGTCATTGTCCTCCAGTATCAGCAGGTCCTCCGTAAAAGGGATCGTATAATCCTTCAACGCCTCGCGGAATCCTTTATAACGCTGCGCATATACATTCCTCTTCAGGCTCGACGTGACAATGGCAATACGCCGGCAACCCTGCCTGATCAAATGCTCTGTGGCCATAAACCCGCATCGGGCATTATCGATGACCACCATGTCGCTGTTACCCGTCTTCTCCACCCTGTCAAAAAACACAACGGGAACGCCCATCTCCGTGAACGGTCTGAAATGCGCAAGCCCCTTCGTCTCCACGGACAAGGACGCCATCAGGCCATCCACCTGCCTGTCGAACAACAGCCCGGCATTCGCTACTTCCTTTTCCATGCTCTCCTGGGAATTGGTGATGACAAGCTCGTATCCATGCGCGGCAGCCACCTCTTCCATACCCTTCAACGCCGAAGTGATAAAATAGCTATCCAGCTTATGCACGATTACTCCTATGGTTCCAGACATGTAGTAGACTTTTTCTTACTAACTAATTTAATAGCATGGTTCGAAAAAATATCCCACCGACGCCGGTTTCGCCGGAGATTGAGACGCTTTGACCAAATTTTGATAAAAAAGTGCTATCCGCCGGCCCGGAGGGAAGATTGCCGCACGATCAGCTCAGCGCGTATCGTCATCGTGCTGATGCTACCGATATTGCCCGCACCTTTTAAATGGTTCACAAGACTCCTCGCCGCGGCCTCGCCCATTTCCTTCCCGGGGTAATTCACCGTAGTCAGGGTGGGCTTTATCAGCCGGCCAATGACTTCATTATTGAACCCGACGACAGCGATATCCCCGGGCACACGAACGCCTTGCTCCAAAAAGGTCCGTATACACACCGCCGCTGCAAAATCATTGGTAACGAACACCCCGTCGGGCATGGGCTTCATGCGCAGTATCTTTTTCGCGGCAGCCTCGCTGGCCTCCTCGGTCGGCTCCGCGATGACCAGCAACGTTTCTTCAAATGGCAGCTTGCCTTCCGCCAGCGCATCCCGGTAGCCCTTGTATCGCAATGCATAGATATTGTGCTGCAGGCTTGGCGTGACATGCGCTATCCGGCGGCATCCCTGGGTGATGAGGTGTTTGGTAGCCATATGACCGCACATCGCATTGTCGATGACCACCGAAGTGCTCTCCGAAAAAACGCTCACGCTGTCCAGAAAAATAATAGGGATATTCTTTTCGACGAAAGGCGAAAAATGAGTGAGCTCCTTTGTATCGGGCGCCAGCGATGCGATGATGCCATCCACCCGGCGGTGAAAAAGGTTTTGTGCATTGGCCGCCTCTTTGACAGCGCTCTGTGAGGAGTCGGTGATGATGATGCCATATCCCGCCTCGCCCGCCACTTTTTCAATCCCCGACACCACCGAGGTTATAAAAGGACTGTTCAGCTCGCCTACGATCACGCCGATGGTCAGCGACTGCTGCTGACGAAGATTTTTGGCAAAAGGGTTCGACCGGTAGCCCATTTGAGCGGCTGTCTCGAAGATTTTTTTTTTCGTCTTTTTGCTGACAGTCGGATCGTCCTTCAAAGCCCGGCTGACCGTCGAAGGCGACACGTTGAGGTTCTTCGCTATATCGTAAATGGTTATCTCTTTTGAATTCTCCATACTAGTTGTTTTTGCTCCTCATCGCGGCATATTCAGACGGCAGCATATTGTATTTGGCCTTAAATATCCTTGTAAAATAGTTCGGGGTGGAAAACCCTGTTTGATAGGCAATTTCCGATATGGTCATGCCGCTCTTTTCCAGCAGCACCGCCGCCTTCTCCAGCTTGAAGCTGCGAATATACTCCACGGGCGTCTCGCCGGTGATATCCAGCATCTTGCTGTACAGCGAGCTCCTGCTCATGCCCACCTCCCTGCTCAGGGATTCCACAGACAGCTGGGAGCTGGTAAGGTTGTCTTCGAGATAGCGCACGACCTTACTCATCAGCTTCTCGTCTTCTCCCTCCACGACCGCCTCCGGCGTAAGCACCTTTATCTGCCGGGTATAGGTGGATTGCAGCGTATTCCTCAATACCAGCAGGTTCTTCACCTTGGCATGCAGCATGCCAATATTAAAAGGCTTGGTGATATAGTCGTTAGCGCCTGTCCCCAGCCCTCTCAGCTGCTGCTCTTCCTCCGTCAGCGCGGTCAGCAGGATCACGGGAATATGGCTTGTTCGCTTGTCCGCCTTGAGCTTGTATGTGAGCTCTATCCCATCCATAAAAGGCATGCTGATATCGCTTACGATGAGCTGCGGATGATCTGACAGGGCCTTCTGCCAGCCTTCTCTGCCATTGGACGCCTCTACCACCTTATAATGATCCTTGAGATTGTCTCTCAGGTAGAACCGGAAATCCTCATTGTCCTCTACCAGCAGGATGACAGGCATTGACGTAGGGTCCACCGGTAGGCTCATCGGCTCATCCGCCCGGTTGATCGACATCTGGCCGGCCGATAGCTCATCTTCCGGGTCGGCCACGTCTTTCAGCTCCTCATGCCCCACTTCCTCCCGCGCCAGGTCGGCCATCGACTCATCTTCCGGCCTGTCCACATCCTCCCGGACCACCGCCAGCGGCAGCCGTATCGTAAACAGGCTCCCCTGCCCCGGCTCACTCTCTACCTCGATACCGCCCCCATGCAGTCGGACAAATTCCCTCGTGATCGAAAGACCGATGCCCGTACCCTGGTTGAGTACCGCCGCAGCCGATGCATGCTGAAAAAATCGCTCGAAGATCTTTTCCTTTTTATCCACCGGGATGCCGATACCCGTATCCTTCACCTGTATGGACACCCACTTCCGCGCCACATCACCGTCCCCTTCCATCTCCCGCAACAACAGCGTGATCGTCCCCCCTTCCAGTGTGAACTTGAATGCATTGGACAAAAGGTTGAAGAGTATGCGCTCAATCTTATCCCGGTCGAATAGCACATATAGTTTGTCTATGCCGCTGTCGAAGGTGAATTTTATATGCTTCCTTTCGGACAGGTCGGTAAAAGAATGACATACATCCTTTAGAAAAGAGACAAACTCTCCTTCCGAAAGTTGCAGCCTGAGCTCATGTTCCTCCATTTTTCTAAAATCCAGCAGCTGGTTCACCAGGTTTAATAAGCGCCTCGCATTCCGCATGACCATTTGCAGCCGCTCCGCCGAGGGTTTATCCCGCTGCTCCGACAGCAGCTGGTCCACCGGACCCATGATCAGCGAGATAGGCGTCCTGAACTCATGGCTCAGGTTCGTCAGGAATTTCAGCTTCAGCCTGTCCAGCTCCTGTATGCGCCGGGCCTCCTGCCGTTCCTGCTCCAGCGCGAATTTGCGTCGCAGCTTCGAAAGTCCCCTGTGCCTGCTGTACAGTAACAAGCCGCCCGCAGCCAATACATACACGATATACGCGTAAACGGTCCTCCAGAAGGGCGGCTTGACATAGATGCGTATGGATGTATCTGTCGAGCTCCATACCCCGTCATTGTTGCTGGCCTTAACATGAAAGACATACTCTCCGGGGTCAAGATTGGTATAATAAGCCGTATTCGCGGAGCCAATATAGTTCCAGTCCTTGTCGAACCCATCCAGCTTGTACGCATAATGATTTTGCCTGGGCAAGGTATAATTCAATGCAACGAAGCTCAATGAAAAATTTTGCTTATAGGCCAGGTGTATCTCCCGCGCTACGGAAATATGCTCTTCAATAGGCGACTCATTGCCCGGCGCCACAGGCTTGTTCGCCACCTGCAGGTTCGTCAGCATGACCACCGGCACATTCCTGTTGGTAGTGAGGTCCGCAGGCTGAAAATAGTTGAACCCCTGCAGCCCTCCAAAGAACAGCTCCCCATCCGATGCCCGTAGCCCCGAGGCATGTACGAAATTGTTGTTTTGAATACCGTTGTAGCTCGTAAAATTGCGAAAGGTCTTCGTACCCACATCCAGGCGGCTGATACCCGTATTCGTGCTTACCCATATATACTTCTGCGCATCTTCCACCACCTGGTACACCGTTGTATTCTGCAACCCATCCTTTTCGGAGAAGTTCGTGAGCCGCCCCTTTTTATCGAATACGCTCAGGCCGCCTCCATACGTGCCCGCCCACATCAGCCCCCTGCTATCCAGCAGCAAGGCATATATCTTATCGTTGGGCAGCTCGCTGTTCCGCTGATCATACACCGTGAACCTGCCCGTCGAAGGATGATACACAGCTACGCCGCTCCCATGCGATCCTATCCAGATATTCCCCTCCGTATCCTCTTGTATGGCGCGGATATAACCATTCACGGGCATCATCACATCATCCGGCATCTTTGGCCTCGGCGTCAGCCGGAGAATGACCTTATTGTCTTTTAAAACATTTACTCCGGCGCCATTCGTACCCAGCCATATCTGCCCCTTGCTGTCCTCATCGATGCAATAAATATCATTCGCATTCAGATCATGCACGCCTGTCCCCATGGTTAAATGCGACACCTTCCCGCTGGCAGGATCCAGTATGATCACTCCCTTGCCAAAAGTCCCTATATACAGCTTGCCATCCCGCGTCTTCTTTAAAGACAGCACCGACAAAGGACCCATTGTCCTGCCATCCAGCTGTATATCGAGACGTCTAAGCTCGTCTGTCCGGTGGTCGAACAGATAAAGCCCGCCCCCATCCGTCCCCATCCAAACCTTACCATCCCCCATGTCCTCAAAAGCATTAACTACCGAGCTCTTCCCGCCATTGTCATGGAATACGCCGCTAAGCTTGACATTGAACAGGTTGAGATTCCTGTCATATTTATTGATGCCTCCCCGATAGGTTCCCAGCCAGTATATGCCTTCCTTGTCGATATAAATACTTCTGATCGCCCTGCTGGTCAGGCTATGCTCATTCCCTTCCTCCGGCATATACGACACGAAATGTCCCGTACGCGGGTCCAGTATATAGAGTCCCCACATGGTGGCGATCCACAACATTCCATCCTTGTCGGGCGCAATGGCATTGACGTTTATGTCGGTCAGCACCGCTTTCGCACCTTCCTGCACACGGACAAACCCCTTTTCATCCGGCCTCATCATACACAGGCCATCCTGTGTACCGATCCATAAATGACCTGCCCGGTCCTCCGCCATGGCTTTTACATTATCATCCAAAAGGCTCGATCCATCCAGGCTGTCATGTCTGTACTGCAAAAAAGAATGCGTGGCCTTATTATAAAGAAAAAGCCCTTTGTCCGTCCCCACCCATATCCTGCCGCGGCTGTCCGCAAAGACACAATACAGGGACATCTTCGCCGGTCCGTCATGATCATAGGACGCCAGATCCATCTTCGTGATATGGCCCGTCGCAGGGTCCAGCACATACGGGCTCTCGAACTGGGCCATCCAGATATTGCCATCATGATCGCCGCAGATGCTCCTTACCACCGCATTGGGTAGAAAACCATTTCCGCCTCCGCCGGCAGGATAGTTGATGAATTTGTCCTTTCTCCTGTCATACAGGCTGATCGCTCCCCCGCTGGTCCCCACCCACAGATCGCCGCGAACGTCCTCATACAGCGCCAGGATCTCATTCGCCCGCAGGCTGGAGCTGTCCCCTGCCTGATGACGATAGACGGTAAAATTCGTCCCGTCAAACTTATTCAGTCCGTCATCCGTGGCAATCCACATCAACCCATACCTGTCTTTCAAAATGGCGTTGACCGAATTCGATAATAATCCATCCCGGGAGGTCAGCGAGGTGAAATTGATATGGGAAGGTTGCGCGGCGGCGGCTACCGTCAGCAGTAAGTAACAAATAAATAGTATGTACCTCCTTAATCGCATGATGTCTGTGATCACACCCACGACAATATAGTCGATTTGTCCTGATTCTAAACAATTGTGCTACAAATTTCGACAAAATGAGCATCCCTAACTATCTGACAGATATACTTTTGTAATTGATGATTGCTAACGCTGCACATGGGCTATATCCCTCGATGTCCCCCCGGGACACGGCCTCGGCCGCTACCGTCCTGCTCGTCAGCCACGATAAGAACGAGCTGGCTACCCTAGGCAGGCTGCTGGGCGATACCTATGCAACTGTTGCAGCCCAAAATGAAAGAACCGCGCTGTATCACCTGGAAACCCGCTCCATTCACCTGGTTATAAGCAATATAGACCTGGGGTACACAGATGGAAGCAAATTGTGCGCACAATTGAAGACCTCTGTACATTACGCTCATATTCCCGTGATCCTGCTCGTTACCGGAGGGCCGGCCAGGATCAAAAGCCTGGAATCCGGCGCGGATGCCTGCATGGAAAGACCCCTGTCCCGGGAATACCTGAAAGCCCAGATAAAAAACCTGCTCACCAACAGGGCCCGGATAAAGGATTATTTTGCTCATTCCCTCTATGCCCATATGAGCAGCAGCTCAAAAGAAAATGAAAAATTTCTGCACAAGCTGAATGACTACATTTCCGGCCATCTCCAGAACATCGATCTCGACGTCGACACCCTGGCCAGACTCATGAACATGAGCCGGCCGACGTTCTACAGGAAGCTGAAATGCATCTCGGATCTGACGCCCAATGAGCTGATCAATGTAGCCAGGCTGAACAAGGCGGCCGAGCTCATATCTACCACCGCCTACAAAGTATGCGAAATAGCAAAAATGGTGGGATTCAATTCCCAAAGCAATTTCGGCAAGGCGTTCCTGAAACGGTTCAATGTCACTCCGACAGAATACCAGCAAATGAAGGGTCCTACCAGGAACCGCAGACAGCGGTTCGTCCATAACCGAGCCTTGGCGAAGGTTACGACCGAGAAGGACCGTGGCGAAGCAGGTCCGACGAAGGCCTTAGACATTAACGATATGCGAGAATTGGGCTATTTTCCAGTGGAGACCAATTCTCGCACTACTTTACATATCGCTTAGCCCAGCCGATAAACGTCGCCCAATTAGGTCCGGTTGTATGTCCTCCGCTGTGTTGACGCCAGGCGATATCGCCATCCACCAGCGCCGTCCCGATGGGCGGGAATTCCATCGTCCCATATCCTTTCTTCCCCAACAGCTCATACACGGGGGCCGCATATGCTCCGCCCAGGAACATGCCCTTGGCATCCACCCACTGCCCCTCCACTTTTGGGGCGCCGGAGCTGATAAATACGGGACGGGGAGCACACAGCGCCACCAGCTCATGCGCATCCACCGGCAGATCATTCGGCGTCAATGGACCGGCATATCTGATAAAATTGCCGGCAAACCAATGGTATTCTCCCGGGGACGCCAGGTTCTCCACCTGCTCCCCCAGCATCCGGCGCATGATCTTTACACCGCCATTGCCGGAAGATCCCACGAACGCAATATGCAGCCGCGGCTCATACGCCATGGCAACGACAGTAGCCTTTCCGTATCTTGACAATCCCTCGATGCCTATTTGCTTTGCATCCACATCCTCATCCGTCTGGAAATAATCCACGGCGCGGCTCGCCCCCCAGGCCCATGCCCGTAAGGCCCCCCAGTCGTCGGGCTTACGCCGCTGCCCCTTATTACACAGCCCGATGATCCCCTGCGTCAGCCCCGCGCCATTGTCCGGCTGGTAGCTTGTCGGTACCAGAATAGCATAACCCCAGCCCTGCTCCAGCAGCTGCTGCTGCCAGGGTTTATCCACCGGCCCGCCGGCAGGCGGAGGAGGAAGGCGGAACCCCGGAGGGAATACAAATCCAAATTCCATTATCACAGGCACAGGCCTGCCTGCATTCTTTGGAGTGGTCAGCGATAGCTGAATATCCACTTTGATGGACGGATAAGAAGAATTGTCGACATGGCCCGCGAGGTTCTTCGTGACAGCCGCGATGCCGCCGATGACAGTATCCGCCGTACGCAGCACTTCCCATGTCACCTTAGGCGTGTTTTTGGGCGCCCGGCCATAAATTTCCCGGTCGTAGTATTCTACGATCTCGGGGCGCCGCCGGCTCCACCAGGTTTTTGCATCCGTGACCTTTTTGCCATTATTCAACATCAGCGGATCGAGCAGCGATGTATAGGGAGAAGCTTTCGATTCATCCACATTGGCCGCATTGGGCGCCGATGGATTACCCGAAGGACCGGGCCGGGCGCCATCGATATGTAATTGGGCCAGCATGTCCTTGTAATCCGCCTCTGTAGCCTGCTGCTGGAGCTTGAATGCCTTATCGCGGGCCTGCCATTCTTTTATGTGCTCCGCCACGGTGATCATGGGAGCGATCATAATGTCTTTTTCATTCTCCTTCAGGAAGTGCAGGAACTCGCTGTGCGCGGTGGGCGTCACATTCAACGCATTGCCTCCCCCTACTCCGTGAAAAAGCACCACCAGCAGTGAATTGGTCTTCATGGCCGCCCGGGCCCATTCGATGAGCTGCGCACCGCTCTCGCCGTTGACCCCGTAGCAATCCACATTATAGAGGTCAACCTCGTTGATCTTATGCATCTCGCCCCGCACAGATCTTGCCGCCACAAAGTCGTTCTTCATACCATCGATAAAAGAGGAGTCCCCGATCTTCATATCCCCGCAGGTGAAGGCGAACGTCCGTTGCATTTTTCCATCCAATGCCTGAAGGAATACATTGGTCATCCTCGTCTCATCCACCATCCGCTGTACGGTATAATGCCGCATGTCATATTCGGGTCGCACCCATTCCCTGCCCGTGCCGCCGATACAGGGATGGTATAAGGTATGATTGCCTAATTCATGGCCCTCTTGCGCCAGCTTCCTCCACTCGCTCATGCGGGTCTGCATGGAGTGCGAGAAGGCCGTAACATAAAAGGTGGCCTTGAGTCCAAGGGAATCCAGCACAGGCACAGCATTGTCCAGCTGCTGGTCGATGGCATCGTCATAGGTCAGCACGACCGCGCATTTCTTTCCCTGCCAGGGTATGTTGAATTGCGCATGAACACGCGCCACGACAGAGACGAGCAACAGTAGTATTAAGGTCTTTCTCATACGGCTATATATTTTAGTGCAATTGATCCAATCTGGTCCATATCATTGAGCCCTGATGACAACCCGTCCCGCAACAAGCCCCTTCGACCGGGCCGTCACAACAATCTTTCTTGTCCCCTCCCTGACTGTCGCCGCACCCGTCCCGGTTGCCACTGCTCCCGGCACTCCCCGCACGATCACGAGCGCCATTCCATTAAAAGCCTTCCTCTCTTTTGAAGGGAAAGGCCGCAGGTCCGCCGGATCGCCATTGTCCGTGGCTATCATCTCCCCGGGACCGGTGACCTCAAAGCTGATGTCATTATCCGCCCTTGGCGCCAGCACACCACGGCTGTCGACAACCCGCACCGTAATAAAGGCCAGGTCCTTTCCATCGGCCTTGATCCGGCTCCCGTCTGTCTTGCCCGGCCCTTTCTCCACGCTTAGCTCAAGCCTTGCTGCCTCACCCGCCGTCCTCACCGTATCCGCCGCCCATACTTCCCCGTTCTTATACGCTGTCGCACGCAGCTCCCCCGGCTGATAGATCACACTATCCCAACGAAGGCGGTATTCATACGGTCCTTTCTTTTTTCTTCCCAGCGACCGCCCATTCAGGAACAGCTCGACCTCGTCGCCCGATGTAAATACATGCACCGGCGTGATCTTGCCTGCACGTTCGGGCCATGTCCAGTGCGGAAGGATATGCGCCATGGGAAGATCGGGACGCCAGCGGGATTGATAGAGATAGAACCGGTCCTTCTTAAATCCCGCCAGATCGATAACACCCGAATAAGAACTTCGGGCTGAATAGTATGGAGTGGGCTCGCCCAGATAGTCCCATCCGGACCAGACGAATTCTCCCGCTACATAAGGGTTGCGATCCTGGGCGGCAAATACCTTGTCGGGCGATGCCCCAAAGGCGGCAGTATACAGCTCATACGAGCTGACAAACATATTCACCGGATCACCACCGGTGCTGTCGCTGACAGGAGCGCTTATACCGTCCGCCACGGGAAATATATAGGTGCCGCGTGTGCTAAGCGCCGACGCCGTCTCGCTGCTGACGATCATCTTCCCGGGCCATCGCTGATGGAAGGCCGGATATAGCGGAGGCGTCCTGATCCCTTTCAAATGCGCATACGCAGGAGCATCGCGTATCCCCTCTCCCTGGTAGTTCAGACACAATATATCCATCTCCCGGGGAAAGGGCATATCGGGCTTGGCGTAGTTCATCGATGCCGTAGCAGGTCGGGTGCTGTCCTCTTCATGGACAATATCATGTAGCTGTCTGGCCAGCAAGGCGCCGCTGTCCGCCGTATACTGCTCCCCCACTTCATTGCCGAAACTCCAGGCGATGACGGAAGGATGATTGCGATCCCTGCGGACAAAAGCCCGTATGTCGGCCTCATGCCAGTCTGGGAAGATCAGGTGAAAATCCAGGGGCGTCTTCCCCTTCTCCCAGCAGTCGAATATTTCGTCTATCACGAGGAATCCCATCCGGTCCGTCAGGTCCAGCAGTTCAGGCGCCGGTGGATTATGCGCCAGACGAATGGCATTGCATCCCATATCACGTAACAGCTGCAGCTGCCTCTCCGCCGCACGGACATTGAAGGCCGCTCCCAGTGCGCCCAGGTCATGATGCTGGTTTACTCCCTGCACACGTATGGGCGCGCCATTCACCAATACGCCTTTTTCCGGATCGAACTTCACGTCCCGGATACCAAATCGCGTCTCATATTCATCCACCTTCACTCCTTTCACATATACACAGGTGACGGCAACATAAAGATTTGGGCTCCGTAAAGGCTGCCATAACAGGGGATCTTTTATAGTAACAGCTCCATCCAATGTCACAGCCCCGCCTGCTTCCACGGTAGCCGGCAACCCGGGAAAACTGGCAACTTTTTTTGGCCTGTTCCCGGCACGAAGAGTGGTCATGTCCCCCCCACGAAGGAAGGCCCTGTCCCCGGCACGATAAATATCCGTCCTCACTTCGACAGCCTCATCCGTCGCCGAGCCATTCTCCACCCTGACATCGATCTCTACAGAGGCCGAGGCGGCGGAAACATCCCGGGTATGCACAAACGTTCCCCACTGCCCCACATGCACACGGCTCACTTTGGTGATCCATACATTGCGGTAAATGCCACCGCCGGGGTACCAGCGGGAAGAGTTAGGCGGATTATCCAGCCGTATCGCCAGCTGATTACTGCCGCCAAAGGATAAATAAGGCGTAAGGTCCAGCCGGAAGGAATTATAACCATAAGGCCACCCGCCCACCAGCTTTCCATTCAACCACACCATGGCATACGACATGGCGCCATCGATGTCCAGGTAGACGGATCTGCCCCGATCTGTCAAATGAATATTCAGCTTTCGACGATACCACGCTATCCCCTGGCTGGGCAGCCGGCCCATACCACCGCCCACCGCCACATGCTCACCCTCATAGAAAGGCCCCTTTATAGCCCAGTCGTGCGGCAGGTCTACCCGCTCCCAATGGGAATCGTCAAAACTGGCTTGTACAAAGGGAAAATCGTGACCAGGATCGCCGTCAGGGCGCATATGCCGGTGGGCCGGGTCTCTAATAAAAGGATTGGCGGAAGGAAGTATCCAGTCTTTCAACCCATGGGTGGAAGAGGTCGCCGCACCTGCCTCCGATGCCCGGGTATCCGCCACCTTATTGTCGTTACGGTCCGTAACCACGGGACGCGCGTCATAGATCAGGGTATCCGGCTCACCTGTGTAGCGCATAAATCGCCAGCCGTCGTTGATGGAGATCCGCTCTCTGCCCGCCTGCGCAAAGCCGGCCAGAGCGATCAAACAAGCAATCGTAGTAGATAAAGCGTTCCGGTGTAACATTTCTTGCATCCCTGGCACCAGGGTCCTGCCCGAAATTATAGAATTTATAAGAAATGCAACCGATTTAAATTTTGATACGCCACACGGTAAAGCATATCAGCAAACACCCTATAAAGATCAATCCCCAGTATATATACCCAAAAAATTTAGCGCCATGTAGCTTTCGATTGATCCGTCGACCCAAAAAGACGGTGGGCGCCACCACAGGCAGACACATAATAAAATATCTAAATACCTCCCATCCCAGCAACCCCTTAACGGCATATCCGATCACACCTACCAGGCTGGCAGGTAAAAAATAAGCCTGAAGGGTCGCCCTGAAATGCTGCGGGGTCCACTTTCGCATGTTGCCATACACCACCAGCGGAGGGCCGTTCAAACCATAAGCCCCTCCCAATATGCCGGACAAAAAACCACAGGCAAACAGCCACGCCTGGCTATCGTGCCCCAGGCTCAGCTTTCCCTTTGCCAGCAGCGTATAGGCGCTGTATCCGATGATGAGCGCCCCCAGCACGATCTTTACCCAGTACGCATTTCCATAGATCAGTATCATCAGGCCGATGGGAATGCCCAAAAAAGCATACAGAATAAGCCATTTAGCGCTTTGAATGTGGATCTGCTGATGATCCTGGACAACCACGATGGCGGCGACAAGGATTGAGATCAGCACGGACAAAGGGACCGCAATATCCAATGGGATAAAAAGCACAAAAAGAGGCACGGCTACCAACGACTCGCCGAAACCAAACGTTGAACGGACCAATGTAGCGATGAAGCTTATCGCAAGAACTGCTAAGGGCGCCAAATCTTTATGCTTTTCATGTTACGGCCTAAAATTAGCGAATAAAAGCCCATGAAAATTCCGCTACCTTTAGGAAGAGGCGAAAACATTTTTTTATCTTAAAACCTAACGATCATGCTTGCTCCATCAACTGCCGAAAGCAAAAAGCTCGAGGCCTCGCTCAATCCTTCCAAAATAATGCAGATAGGCATGGGATTCTGGCCGGCAAAAACGCTGCTTACTGCCGTAAAGTTCGGACTGTTTACCCATCTTGGACAGCAGCCCCTGTCCGGGAAGGAGATCAAAGAAAAACTGGGTTTGAACTGTTCTCTCCGGCATGTATTCGACTGGCTGGACACATTGGTATCCCTGGGTTTTTTGGAACGAAAAGGATTATGGCAGGATGCCGTTTACTCCAATGCAGAAGACACCGGTTCCTTTCTTGACAAGAACAAACCTGCCTATATGGGAGGCATCCTGGAAATGTCCGATGCCCGTCTGTACAGCCATTGGAGATACCTGGATGAAGGTTTGCTCACCGGCCTGCCCCAAAACGAAGGGAAAGGCACTCCCCATGGCAATATGGAGTTCTTTTCCGAGCTCTATAAAGATGAAAATAAGTTGAGAGAGTTCATAAATGCCATGCGCGGCATTCAAACAGGCAACTTCATAGCATTGGCAGAGAAGTTCGACTTCAGTAGATACAGCAGCGTCCTGGATATTGGAGGGGCTGACGGATGGCTGAGCATACAGATCTGTTTACGTCATCCTGCTATCCGATGTACCACGTTTGACCTGCCGCCGGTGCAGCCATTGGCAGAAAAGCTGATCGCTCATTTCAATTTGTCCGATCGCATCCAGACAGTATCCGGTGATTTCCTTAAAGCCCCGTTTCCCCGCGCGGATATTATCACGATGGGAAACATTTTGCACGGCATGAACGAAGAGGCTAAAGAGCAGCTGCTGAAAAAAGTCTATGATGCGCTGCCGGAGAACGGCGTTTTCATTGCTATTGAGAACATCATTGACGACGACCGCCGTCAGAATACTTTTGGGCTGCTGATGAGCCTGAACATGCTGATCGAGAACGGAGATGCGTTCGATTATTCCATGGCCGACTTTTCCAAATGGGCCAAAAAGGCAGGCTTCAGCCGTATCGAGACAAAGGCGTTGACAGGACCGGCGAGCGCAGCCATCGCTTATAAGTAATCGGTTCAATCTTATACAACAAGCCGGCTTCCGGTGAGACCCTGACACT
>Ga0157370_10001034_pt1 | contig 34994 bp, 33 predicted proteins | sample C35metaG_FD_113463 | JGI IMG/M metagenome (GOLD analysis project Ga0157370, IMG submission 113463) | Corn rhizosphere microbial communities from Kellogg Biological Station, Michigan, USA - C3-5 metaG | ecosystem: Host-associated > Plants > Roots > Rhizosphere > Soil | place: USA: Michigan... | reverse complement strand
TCTAAGTTAGCTCTTTGTCTGTCAACTTGTAATCTTTCTTTTTTAGATAAAGTTTCGAACGTACCGTCTTTTTTCATTTTGTCGATAGCATTCATCTTCTTTACAGCCTTTCTGATAGTAACGAAGTTCGTTAACATACCTCCTGGCCATCTTTCTGTAATATAAGGCATATTAAGTTCTGAAGCGTGTTTTGCAACAACTTCTTTCGCTTGCTTCTTAGTAGCTACGAAAAGAACTTTTTTACCTGCAGAAGTTAATTTTTCTAAAGCGCTGCACGCTTCATCCAATTTAACTGCTGTTTTATGTAAGTCTACAATGTGAATACCGTTTTTCTCCATAAAAATGTATGGAGCCATATTTGGATTCCACTTTCTAGTCATGTGACCGAAGTGTACGCCAGCCTCTAAAAGGTCTTTTACATTTGCTTTTGCCATGTTTTCTGTTTTTGTTAGTTTACTTTCCGTCTTTTAAACAATCAACAACTTCTTTAGATGGGAGAAGCGTTTGGATGCTAAACGTAACGGGCAATTTTTGCTTTAAGCTTCAGGCAGTAAGCCGTAGGCTTTGAAGCGAATTAAAAATTTTAATAAGTTTTTCAAAAAGCTTATTGCATATTGCTTTAAGCTTACCGCAATTCTTAACGTTTTGAGAATTGGAATCTCTTTCTTGCTTTTTTCTGACCTGGCTTCTTTCTTTCCACCATTCTTGCGTCTCTTGTAAGTAAACCAGCAGGCTTTAATGCTAATCTGAACTCAGCGTTGATCTCGCATAAAGCTCTTGAAATACCTAATCTGATAGCTTCTGCCTGACCTGTATTTCCACCACCGAAAACATTTACGGTAACGTCATACTGACCAACAGTCTCAGAAAGGATAAACGGTTGGTTTAATTTGTAAACCATCACGTCTGTAGAGAAATAAGTTGCAGCATCTTTACCGTTTACTGTAATAACACCAGAACCTGGTCTTACATAAACTCTTGCTACAGAAGTTTTTCTTCTTCCGATTTTGTGAACTATAGACATAATTAATTATTTAAATTCGTTAACATTAATTGTTTTAGGCTGTTGAGCTTCATGTTTGTGCTCAGTTCCTTCATATAAATAAAGGTTCTTAAGGATAGCAGCTCCTAGTCTGTTTTTAGGCAACATACCTTTTACAGACTTCTCTAATACCTTTAAAGAATCTTTCTTTTGAAGTTCAGCCGCAGTCATAGACTTCTGTCCACCAGGATAACCTGTATGCCAGATGTAAGTCTTATCAGCCCACTTATTTCCGGAAAGCGTAATTTTCCCAGCATTCAAAACGATCACGTTATCACCACAATCTACGTGAGGTGTGTAGTTCGTTTTGTGCTTACCTCTCAAAATCTTTGCAACCGTAGAAGCTAGTCTTCCTAACGGCTGTCCTTCAGCGTCTACCACAACCCATTCTTTATTAGCAGTAGCTTTGTTCGCTGAAACAGTTTTGTAACTTAATGTATTCACACGTTTTAGTTAAAGATTAAACATAATTTACCCCTAAAAGGGTGTGCAAAGGTACAAATTATTTTTGTAACCCAAAAACATATTTTATTTTATCCATATAATCTTCATCCTACACCCCTCTATCAATAGATTTTAACACTAATTATAATTTGGCATAAATCTTGCGAACTAATGTGCCGATGAAAAAAAACACTTCGAAGATTCTAAAAACACCAATGAAACAGCAAAGAGTTTTTTCCCTCAACTCTTTCTTTTATTAAATTTACTTTAAAGATTTCCGTAAAACACATCGATATAATTATAATTTCAATGAAATAATTATATTTGCGTCAATCATATTCTAAAATCCATGAGCCACGGAAAACTAAGAGAAGAAAAAACCTGCCTGAACTGCGGACATTACGTTGAAGAAAGGTTTTGCCCACACTGCGGACAAGAAAATATTGAAAGCAGACAGCCATTCTATTTTCTCTTTACGCATTTCATTGAGGATTTTACCCATTATGACGGACAGTTCTGGAGAACTATACATTATCTCTTTACCCGCCCCGGAATACTTACCAAAGAATACCTTGCGGGCAAAAGACAATTATATGTGGCTCCTGTAAAACTGTATATATTTATAAGTTTCCTTACATTTTTCCTTCCCAACATCCTTCCTCACGCCAAAGAAGAAGCTGAAAAACCCAGCCACATAAAAAAAGAAACTAAGGCAAAAAATCAGAAAGATATTTCCAAAGACATTGTAAAAGACTTACAAAAAGGAGGTGTTATGTCAAACGAAACGGCAAACGCTACTCAAAAAGCACTGGATACCTTAAAGATAGAAGATGGTAAAGAAAAAACTGAGCTTTTTGACAGTACGTTTGATCCTAAAGAAGCATCTATCATGCATGCTTACTCTATGAAACAATATGACTCTATTCTTGCCAAGGATGACACAGGGATTTATACCTTAATGAGACCCATTGCAGGAAAAGTATTTGAATTGAAAGAAGAAGGATACAGCAAGAATCAGATTTGGGAAAAGTATAAAGAAAACTTTATTCACACAATCCCGAAAGCACTCTTCGTATATCTCCCGATATTTGCATTCTTTCTATGGCTGTTCCATAACAAGAAAAAATGGTGGTACTTCGATCATGGTATATTTACCCTTCACTATTTCTCATTCCTCCTATTAGCAATACTGGTATTTATAGTGGGAGAAAAAATTGCAAGCTTTCTGGCGGCCAATAGTTTACTTACCTTATTGTATATTCTGGCCTGTTTGGGACTTGGCCTTTACATGACCATCTATTTCTTTGTAGCGCACCACAGGGTGTATGAAACCAAAAAAAGGATCAGTATTCTGAAAGGCTCCGTATTATTTATTGTCAACTATATCGGACTGCTTCTGATGTTTCTGGTACTGATGTATCTGAGCTTTATTATGCTTCATTAATTTCTAAGGGATTTATTCCCTCTGAAGCTTGCAAACAAATAATAGGCAACAAAAACTGTTGAAAATTTCAGGATAGAAGGAATCGCCAGCTCAAGTTTAAAAATCAAAGCACCTATAAGCACCAGAATTCCCATCGCTACAAATGAAAAAATTAATTTTTTAGGCAATGAAAAATCGGGAGTATCCAAATAATAAGCAATTCCCCAGGCAGAACCGAAGGCAAAGGCATAATAAATATCCAGTCCTAGATTTTGTGAACTTAAAAAGAAATAATTGATCAGGAAGCTTACCACAGTTCCTAAAGCGAAATACATCAAAGCTTTTTGCATGTCTGTAAAAATATGCTGCAAAAATAGAGAATTAAATTGGGGTGCAGAATCCTTGTAAACATTTAATTATTGAATTAAAGATTGTTTTTTTTCATTTCAGAGAAATTTGATCGTATGATTAAAACAATACAATATCACCCGAAAAGGTAATTGACCTCTATTATTACAAATCATAAATTTGAAGTACAATCAAAACTGGAAAATCATCATACTTATTTTAAAGGTATTGAAAACGAGAGATCAGGTTTTGAGAAAAAATTCACAAACTAAAAAAACAATAGACATGAAAAAGATTCCCCAAAAAACAGTAGAAATTACGGACTTTAACGAAGACAATGTTGAAGTGAATGTAATAATTAGTGCCAATACACAATTTGGTGATCCCCATTTTATTATCAATGGAACGCGGATAGATGACAACAATTTAAAAGATGATGGATTTTCTTTTACCATTCCAAAAGCAGATTTAAAGTCTGATAATTTGCTTTTTGCGACATCTTTCAATATTAATATGCAAGTGAACCATTTGCAGATTTTAATTAATACATGTAAAATAAAATTCGAATTCCCTCAAATCCCTAGTAAGAATTTTAATTTCAACCCCTTTAAAGGCAAAACAACTGAAGATTTAGCCGGCAGGTTCATCTACGGAGTCTATAAGTACATAAAAATTGAGCTATGAAAAAGATATTAATGACAACTATGACGGTTGTATCGGCATTACTATTTTCTCAAGGCAAAGAAATTAGTGCAGAGTTAAACAAACTGGAGCTTTCCAATGCTCCAAGTGTAATGCTTCTTGGCTTGGCGAGTTCTGATTTGGAAACCCCAAAATCGAAAAAGGCTTTCATGACCAGTATTGTCAATTCATTCAGCGAAAATGAAGGTCTTCCTAATGCCTATGCAGTAGAACTTACCCCCACCCATCTATTTCCTTTGACGGAGATGGATGCTTTGAAATATGCAGGTATTAAAACTATTAAAAATGCGGATAATAAAGAGGAGTATAAGAATAACATTTTCAGTGAAGCCAAAAACGTTTCATTCTCCTTTGCCTTTCTGAGAAATTATAAAATTGAAAATCTTGACACAGAGAATCCATCGGTATCTTTTTCTCTGCGAACCACAGTATTTAAAATAAGAAATAAAAAAAATATAGAGGCTATTACGGCATCAAATAAAAATATTTCAAAGGAATTAACCGATATCCAGGAAGAGTTTAGAAAATCAAAGGAATATAATGATATAGAAGCATCCAATGCCAGCCCAGATGAAAAAAATGAGATGAAGGCAAAAGCATTAGAAAAGTTTGTCCCAGATTATTACAAAACTGAAACCGAAAATTATAAAAAGTATCTTGACGAAAAACCTGCTTTTCAATTAGATGTCGCTTCGGCCTACAGTACTTTCTTTTTAGATAACCAGTTTAAAAATAATCAATTCGGGAAATTCGGAGTTTGGATGACAATGAGTTCAGGAATCAATCTGGAAAGGAAGAACCCAAAGCCAGTTGAAGATCAAAAGAAGGAAAAATCAAAGGTAATGATCAAAGAAACCTCTGCAGACCCTTCAAAAACGGAAAAAAGATTGAATTTCTATGCCGTTGCAAGATACATGCAGGACAAAACAGTTTATGATGTTGCTAACGGATTCAGCAAAACCAACAATTATGATTTTGGTGGAAAAATAGAGCTCGTTTACAATAAATTCTCTATTGGCTATGAATTCATTTACAGAAGCAGTGATTTGGATAACACTTACCGTTCCAATGGAATCATTAATTATAAAGTCTCTGACAGCGTATACATTAATGCAGCTTTCGGAAAGAATTACGGTGATAAGGACAATCTCATTTCATTTTTAGGGCTGAACTGGGGATTGGACAGCAAAAGAAAAACACTTTTTTCAGAAAAATAATACAACAGAACCTTTTTCCTGAAATTAAAAACCAAACTTCTGGTTAAACTAATAGAAAAATGTCGGCATATAAATATGTGCCGACATTTATATTTTTACAGAACGGCGTAATAATCTGTAAAATACAGACCTAGCCTCTAACAAAGTCTGCAAGGTTAAAAAAAAAATTATTATAAATATTTAAAAATCAAAGAATTAACATACAAGTCAGGGTTTTCATTTTATTACTATATTTGAGAACTTAGAAACTGTCTAGAATTTTTATGGAAACCCAAAAATATACTCCAACCAACAAGGTAAGAATCGTAACTGCTGCCTCATTATTTGATGGGCATGATGCTGCGATCAATATTATGCGTCGTGTTATTCAGGGAACAGGATGCGAAGTGATCCACTTAGGACACGATAAATCAGCAGAGGAAGTTGTAAACACAGCCATCCAGGAAGATGCCAATGCTATTGCATTAACTTCATATCAGGGAGGTCACAATGAATATTTCAAATATATCTACGACCTTTTGAGAGAAAAAAATTCACCGCAAATCAAAATTTTTGGCGGCGGTGGCGGTGTAATCCTTCCGGAAGAGATCAAAGATTTAATGTCTTACGGAATCGACAGAATTTATTCTCCGGATGACGGCCGTGAACTTGGACTTCAGGGAATGATTGATGATCTGGTACACCGATCAGATTTCGCTACAGGAAAAGACGTTACAGCAAAAGATCTTGATGATATCAGTTTTGAAAACCCATCAAGCATTGCACAAATCATCTCTGCCGTTGAAAACTTCTCAGAAGAAAAACCTGAGCTTGTAAAGGCTATCGATGAAAAATCTAAAGATTTAACCATTCCGATTATTGGTATTACAGGTACCGGAGGAGCAGGTAAATCTTCTTTAACAGACGAACTGGTAAGACGTTTCTTACGTTCAAATACTGATAAAAAAATCGCCATTATTTCCATTGACCCTTCGAAAAAGAAAACCGGAGGTGCTTTATTGGGAGACAGAATCCGTATGAACGCGATCAATGATCCTAGAGTTTATATGCGTTCTATGGCTACCAGAGAAAACAACGTTTCTGTTTCTCCTTTCATTCACTCTGCACTGAATGTACTGAAACTGGCACATCCGGATGTAATCATTCTTGAAACTTCAGGGATCGGGCAGTCTGGTTCGGAAGTTTCTGATTTCGCAGATGTTTCTATGTACGTAATGACTCCTGAATATGGAGCTTCTACACAGTTGGAAAAAATCGACATGTTAGACTATGCAGATTTGGTAGCATTGAACAAATCTGACAAACGTGGCGCATTGGATGCGCTTCAGGCGGTAAGAAAACAGTTCCAGAGAAACCATTTACTATGGGAAAGTCCATTAGATGATATGCCGGTGTATGCAACCAAAGCATCTCAGTTTAATGATCACGGAACTACAGAATTATACAACAGATTAGTTTCAAAAGTTAACGATAAATTCTCTGAATTAAATCTTAAAACATTTATTGAGCAGGAAATTACGGAAGAAGTAACCATTATCCCTCCGAAAAGAGTTCGTTATCTTTCTGAAATTGTCGAAAACAACAAACAATACGACATCAATATTGAAAAGCAGGCTGAATTAGCCAGAAAAATGTATCATATTGAAGGCGTAAAAAATATCATTTCCAATGAAGTTTTAGATACTGAATATCAAAAAGCAGAAAAAGAGCTTCAACAGGATAATATCGATTTCCTGAAAACCTGGGATGATACGAAAAAAGCTTTCCATGCAGAATTTTATTCTTATTTCGTAAGAGGAAAAGAAATCAAGGTTGAAACCTCTACAGAATCTTTATCTCACCTAAGAATTCCAAAAATTGCATTACCAAAATACAATGACTGGGGAGATCTGATCCAATGGAAAGGGCAGGAAAATCTTCCGGGAAGTTTCCCTTATACTGCAGGTATTTATCCGTTCAAGAGAACAGGGGAAGATCCTACAAGGATGTTTGCAGGGGAAGGAGGCCCTGAAAGAACCAACAGAAGATTCCATTATGTTTCTGCAGAAATGCCTGCAAAACGTCTGTCTACAGCTTTTGACTCTGTAACTTTGTATGGTCAGGATCCGGCTTTACCTCCAGATATTTATGGTAAAATCGGAAATGCGGGAGTTTCTATTGCAACATTGGATGATGCTAAGAAATTATACTCCGGATTTGATCTTGTAAATGCATTGACTTCGGTTTCAATGACAATCAACGGCCCTGCACCGATGCTGTTAGCTTTCTTCATGAATGCTGCCATCGATCAAAATGTTGAAAAATATATCAAAGAAAACGGTTTAGAATCTAAAGTAGAAGCTAAACTTAAAGAGAAATTTGACAATAAAGGTTTAGAAAGACCAAAATACAACGGTGAACTTCCTCCATCCAACAATGGTTTAGGATTACAGCTTTTGGGATTAACAGGTGATGAAATAATCCCTGCTGATGTATATGCAGAAATCAAAGCAAAAACGATTGCCACGGTTCGTGGTACCGTTCAGGCTGACATCTTAAAAGAAGACCAGGCTCAGAATACATGTATCTTCTCTACAGAATTTGCCTTGAGATTAATGGGTGACGTTCAGGAATATTTCATCAGAGAAAAAGTGAGGAACTTCTACTCTGTTTCTATTTCAGGATACCATATTGCTGAAGCAGGAGCCAATCCCGTTTCCCAATTGGCATTCACACTGGCAAACGGTTTCACCTATGTGGAATATTACTTAAGCCGGGGAATGGACATCAATGATTTTGCACCGAACTTATCTTTCTTCTTCTCTAATGGTATCGACCCTGAATATTCAGTAATCGGACGTGTAGCAAGAAGAATCTGGGCAAAAGCGATGAAATTAAAATATGGAGCAGACGAAAGAAGCCAGATGTTGAAGTACCACATCCAGACTTCAGGACGTTCTCTGCATGCTCAGGAAATTGATTTCAACGACATCAGAACCACTCTTCAGGCACTTTATGCAATCTACGATAACTGTAATTCACTTCACACCAATGCTTACGATGAAGCGATTACAACGCCTACCGAGCAATCTGTAAGAAGAGCAATGGCTATTCAGCTGATCATTAATAAAGAATTAGGATTGGCTAAAAATGAGAATCCTCTTCAGGGATCATTCATCATTGAAGAATTAACGGATCTTGTAGAAGAAGCTGTATATGCAGAATTCGACAGAATCACAGAAAGAGGCGGTGTTCTTGGAGCGATGGAAACGATGTACCAGCGTTCAAAAATCCAGGAAGAATCTATGCATTACGAATGGCTGAAACACACAGGTGAATATCCGATCATCGGAGTAAATACATTCTTAGGAAAAGACGGCTCACCAACCGTTTTACCGGGAGAAGTTATCCGCTCTACAGAAGAGGAGAAACAGGCACAGATTATATCTCTTCACAACTTCCAGCAAGCGAACGACAACAGATCTGAAGAAGCACTGAAAGAACTTCAGCACGCAGCCATCAATCAGCAAAACTTATTTGAAGTAATGATGGATGCTGTGAAATACTGCTCTCTGGGACAGATTACCAATGCTTTATTTGAAGTAGGTGGTAAATACAGAAGAAATATGTAAGCCCATCATTGGACAGACATTTTTTATAAACAAAACCTCAAAGAAATTCTTTGAGGTTTTTCTATTTTTAATGTGAAAAAATTCTAAATTTTGACAGCTTTGTTTATAATGTTTGTTAAAAATTAAAAATAAACTGACCCGATCCTATATATTTGCCACCAAAAAAAAATTCAAATGAAAACATGTATTAAAATTATTTCGGTATTAAGTCTTTTTGTGGCATTAGGCTCGTGTAAAACCTCTACTGTAGATAACTCTCATAAAAGCGACATGGTTAGAAATGTGGAAGAATTACAAAAAAGAGAGCAGGCAGAGAAAGATAAAGTTGATGTTACAAGCGCTATCAACAATTACGGAAAGCCAGCTTCAAAATAAGAAAATCTCCTTTGTAATAAAAAAAGCTCCTGATATATTCAGGAGTTTTTTTGTATTTTTAATCTAAACAAAACTAATATCATGGAAAAAGAATTTCGAATCAATGAGCCATGCCACGTTGGCAGAGAAAACATGCAGGATATTCCCGGCGGAAGTTTTTGTGATTTTTGCTCAAAGAAAGTCTATGATCTTACGCAGAAAACGGATGAAGAAATCAAAATATTATTGCAATCCAATGAATCCATTTGTGGAAGAATTCAGGCTGGCAGAATATCTTCTCCTGATAAAAAGCCAATCATCAGTTATAGTTTGTCTGATATTCCTTTGAATAAATTGGCCGGAGGAATTTTCCTTTCCGTACTATTCATGTCTAATATCGAGGCACAAAAAACAAAAATGGATACTCTCCGAAGATATGATAATTTGGACGGACTTATTGTTTACGCCGTCAAGCCAGTAGATGAACCTCCTTATGGATCAAAAGGATATTATCCTAAAGGTAATGTTACCAGAAATCTGAAAATTAAGCTTTTGGGAAATAAAAAAATCTTAAGTCAAAATTATTTTATTACCATTCTTACTCCCACCCAAAAATTTAGTTCTGGTTATGAGAATTACCTGAACATTCCTTCCGATAATATCAAATTTAAAAACATCTTTGTAGTTGAAAATTCGAAAAATCAGGATGATGGATGGAACAAAAACAAATATTTTCTTTTTGTTGAAGACAGGCAAATTAAAGATGATTCCTCTATAAATCTGGATCTGAATAAAGCAAAAGAATTACACCCTAATCCTAAGAATAAAGACTTCCTGTATTTTCTTGATGGTATGTTGATCTCTAAGGAAGAATATGAAGAAAACAAAAAGAAAAACAATATCCAGTCTTATTTTCTTACGGAAGCCTATGCCAAAGAACTCTTTGAAGAATATGATGTGGAAAACGGAGTGATTGTATCCTATCGGCAATAGCATTTCATATAGCATTAACCATAAAATCTCCCTATTTTTGAGAGATTTTTATTTTTAAATGAAACCAAAAGCTTTATTCAACTGGAGCAGCGGAAAGGATTCTGCTCTTGCTCTTTATAAAATACTGCAGGAAGATCAATATGAGATCACGACCCTGCTTACCAGCATTAATCATGAGTTTCAAAGGATCTCTATGCATGGTGTCCCTGTTTCTCTTTTAGAAAAACAAGCGGAAAGCCTTGGAATTCCCTTAATTAAGATGGAGCTTCCCAAAGAACCGTCCATGGAAGAATATCAGCAAATTATGAGTAAAACAATGGCAAAAATTAAAGCTCAGGGGATTGCTCATTCTGTTTTTGGGGATATCTTCCTGGAAGATCTTCGAAAATACAGGGAAGATCAATTAAACGCCATCGAGATGAAAGCTGTATTTCCTCTTTGGAAGCAAAATACTTCCAACCTCATCCATGAATTTTTAGAGCTTGGCTTTAAAACAATTGTAACCTGCGTCAACGGATCTTACCTTGACAAAAGCTTTGCCGGACGAATTATTGATCAGAAATTCATTGATGATCTTCCTGAAAATGTAGATCCTTGCGGAGAAAACGGAGAGTTTCATACCTTTACTTTTGACGGACCTATTTTCAAAAATCCGGTTCAGTTTGAAATGGGAGAAACGGTAAAGAAAACCTACCCTAAACCCAAAACATCTCCTGAAGAAGAGGACGGAGAATATGTTTTCTGGTTCAGTGATCTGTTATTAAAATAGGCCTGTGAATATTCATCCACAGGCTTTTTCCATATATTATTTTATTCAGCAATAACTTTATTCATGAGATCAAATACCAGCTGAATATCTTTTTCGTCAGTCATCCAGTTAACAAAAGCGGCTCTTATTCCTTTATGCTGATTATAAAAAGTAGGGGTCATAAAGACTTTTCCGGTATCATTCAATCTTTCAAGGAATAATCCTACCTCATCCTGCCGTGCATCGTCCTTTAGCGTAAAACAGACTGTATTCAATCTTACCGGAGCGAGCAGTTTGAAATCATTACTGTTTTCAATCAGCTCTCCAAGTTGTTTTGCCCATGAGATATTTTTATCCACAATCTCCTGATACCCGCTTTTCCCATAGGCCATGAGAGAGAACCATGCCGGAAGAGCCTTCAGTCTTCTTGAATTCTCAGGAAGAAAGTTTAGATAGCTGAAATTCTCCAGCGGATCTCCCAGATAAGGAGCATTTGAATTCTGAAAAGTTTCTACCTGTAAAATTTTATATTGTTCTTTAATAAGAAACACGGCACTTTCATAAGGCACGTTCAGCCATTTGTGACAATCTACAGTGATACTGTCTGCATATTCCCAGTCTTCAACAAGGTGTTGGTGCGTTTCCGAGCAAGCCGCAAATCCTCCAAAAGCTGCATCAATATGCCACCAGAAATCGTATTTCTCTTTTAATTTTCTGATTGCTTTAAAATCATCAAAATCTACAGTATTTACTGTTCCTCCACTTGAAATCAGAATAAACGGTTCTCCGTCAAGTTTCAGAATATGTTCTTCCAGATCTTTGATATTGATGGCTTCGCGGTTTCCTTCCTCGGTTTTAATTTTAACAATATTACTGCTTCCCAGTCCCAATAATGACAATGATTTGATGGAAGAAGAATGAGGGGTAGCGGTTAATATCTTTATCATTCCGGAAACACCTTCTTTCGCCATATCTCTTCCCTGCTCTTTTCCCAGCCATTGACGGGCAACAGCCAAACAGGTAAAATTAGACATGGTAGCTCCCGATACAAACCCTCCCAGAAATTTTTCCGGAAGATGAAGAAGCTTCAGCAAAAGCTGTATGGTTTCTATTTCTATACTTGCGGAAATATCTCCCTGTCCTTTTACAGACTGTACATTCTGATCATAAATTGTCGCCAGCCAGTCACCGGCTACCGACGCCGGAGTAGAACCTCCTGTCACAAATCCCCAATATCTCGGTCCTCCGGATCCTACCATGATGGGTTCGAATTTCCTGTTGAAAATCTGTAGAGCCTCTTCTGTTCCATATCCGGATTCGGGAAGTTCCTGCTTTTCTGAAACCTGCTGACTGACTACGGATGTAGGTCTTTCTTCAATAGAATTCAGATATTCCGTCCCCTGTTCTTTAACGATATTCAGCAGATGGTTTATGCTTGCTGAATCGTTTTTCAAATGTTCATTCATAATTGTGATCAATAGTCTATATCAAAAATATTAAATACTCTTCAAAGATTGATTAAATCCTTATTAAATTGCTCCGATACCTCATCCTAGCACGCAATTTGCTTCCCTTACTACTCTTTTGGATATTTTAGTATCTTTAAGAGTATCAATCATCATTAAAAAAATACAACACCTGTGATCAAAAATTTTATTATCCTGTCCCTTTTCTGTTTTTTGTTTTCCTGCACCACTGAAGCTCCTAAAATTGCTCCTGTTGACAAGAAAGCTATTGTTGATTCTACTATTGCTGCTTTTCAGAAAACACTTTTAGAACAACAGATTGATTCCACTTTCAAAAAATATCATTTTAATGGAAGCATTGCTGTTTTTAAAGATTCCATACCTCTTTACAGAAGAGAAAACGGATATTCGGATTTTAAAAGAAAAACCAAAATTGACAGCAATACTATTTTTGCGATAGGATATGTAAGCAAGCAGTTCACAGCTGTTATGATCCTTCTACAGATGGAACAGGGGAAACTTAATGTAGCCGATAAAGCTTCAAAATACCTGAAGGAATTCCAGACCAAAGAATATGAAAATATTACAATTCATCAGTTACTCAATCATACTTCAGGATTGAATCTGATGGGTGGAAAGCTGATGTTTAGAAGTGGTTCAGATTTTTTCTACTCCAACGACGGATTTAATACGCTTGGAAAAATTGTAGAAAAAGTATCCGGAAAGTCCTATGACCAGAATGCTCTGGAACTGTTTAAAAAAGCGGGAATGGCTCATTCTTCAACAGGAAATGTTTTTAAAGGAAACAATTTTGCAAGTGCCTATGTCGGCACACCTGCCAAGTTCTCAGAGGTTCCCAATATGCCGCAAAGATTAGGCGGAAAAGAAATAGGAACTCCAGCTGGCGGAATATTATCTACCATTCAGGATCTTCATTCGTGGAACAGTGCTTTGTACGGTGGGAAAATTTTAAAACCTGAAACCCTGAAGCTGTTTATGGCAAAAAGCTCAGAAAGACACCATGCGACCTTTGGAAAGATGGGTTATGCCTACGGAATCATGCTTAATATCGGGCAACCTAATTCTTATTTTCACAGTGGTTATATAAAAGGCTCTCCTTCTTTAAATATCTATTATCCGGAAACAAAAACATCTAATAATACTTTCGAATATTGCTGATGAGGAAAAAGGAAAAGGAGTGATCTTCAGACCTCATATTGAAGTAAAAAAGATCACGGATAACCTTGAAAATACGGTTGCACAGCTTAGATCAAAAAATTAATTGTAGTGGAGTTTTACTTAAGCCGACTTCAGGAACTCCTGCATTTTCACTAAGTTCTTTTTATGTTCGATAAAATTGAATACCGCAAAAACAAGAGCTACCTGTAATACAAAAGGAAGAATCAAAGTCACCAGAACTCCCGGAACATCTGTATAATTCTGTTCCCTGAAAAACTCGTAAGCATAGTGTCCGCTCCTTATTACCACCTGCGTCATGGAGCTGGCACAAACAACCATTAATCCAAGATTCTGCTGATACATGGTGTAAAGAGATTTGCCCTTATATTTAAAATCAGCTTTGATATACTTCCAGATTTTATAATTTAAAATCCAGATCAATATCGTTGCCAATACAAATGAGCCATTCAACAGTTTAAAAAACAGATCATATTGCTTTTGATTTCCTGATATAAAAATCAGCAATAGGTTAACAGCGAAAGCCAAAACACCTACTATCAAAGATTTTTTGAAAAGAACACTGTACTTCTCCTGTATAATTCCCTTAGCAATCAAAGGAATCTTAGTGGGATAAAAAAACAGGTAATTAACCATTATAAACTCTCCATTCCAGGATTCTTTTACCTTTAAAAAAGCTTCCTCAAAATTGATATTTTCATTAAACTGAATATCAGAAATCTGACCGATCATATGATCTCTGATTTCCACCAGAATATCCAGTGAAAGCTCCTGAGCTACCAGATAATCTGTAATTTTATTTTCCTGTTCCTCTGTGATCATATATTGAATATTGTCTGTAGGTTGAGTAAATAACTTTTCATCTCATTTTCTTGTTCTGCCTGCTGTTTTTTCCCTTTTTCGGTCAGCAAATAATATTTCCGGTCTCTTCCATTGATCTTTTGAATTTCGGAAATGATCATTCCATCGCTTTCTAGTTTGTGGAGTAATGGATAAAGTGCACCTTCCGTCATTTCAAGCTCACCCTGAGTAAGTTCCTTGGTTTTTTGGGTAATCTGATATCCATACATTTTAACTTCTTTTGAAAGGAGCTTCAAAATAATATTCTGCAGGGTACCTTTATAGAGGCTGCTTTTTTTCATAGAATACTTTATATACATTACAAACTTATGCATAAGAATTTAATATAAAAATCTTTTATTTGCCTTATGAAAAAAATGTACTTCATAGCCATCTACCCTCCTCAGGAGATTATTGAAGAAGTAAAAGTCTTTAAAAAAGATTTAGCCATTTATTATGCTAATTCCAAAGCTCTAAAGAATGAAGCCCACATTACTCTTTTCCCTCCATTTTCCAGAGAATTGGAACTGGAAAGTGACATTCATACTGCTTTTCAGAAAATCAATACAGAAATGACTCCTTTTGAGATCGAACTGAATGGATTTGGAAGCTTTCCTAATCCTAAAAATCCGGTGCTTTATGTGCAGCCAACAGAAAACTTATATTTAACAGAGCTTTATCAAAGAGTAAAGCAGCAGTTTAATTTTGGTAAATATTCTTTTCATCCTCACATGACTGTAGGATATAGAAATCTGACCTGGGAGAATTACCTCAAAGCCTGGGATAAATACAAAGCAAAGGAATACAAAACTAAATTCTTAGTTGATGAGATTTTACTTTTGCGTCACGAAGAAAATTGGATTCCTATAGCTGAAAAGAAACTAACAAAATAAAAACCGGCTGTAGTAGCCGGTTTCGTTATATTTATTCTTTAATGACTTTCTGAGAAAGAATCAGGTTTTTATTGTCTTTTACATTCAACAGGTAAGTGCCTGCCGGATAGTTTTTAATATCAACCTTTATTCCGGAATCATTTAATTCAAATCTGGATGGAATCATTTTTCCTGAAGCATCATACACTTCTACTTTTACGTCTTTTGAAAATCCTTGTTTTACTTTAATAAAGAATTCTCCGTCTGTAGGATTCGGGTAGATACTGAAGCGTCTCTCTTCTGCTTTCACTTCTGAAAGGTTAAGAGTAGCTTTGCTCAACGTCCAGGTTACATTGGTAACATGAAGTGTACTGTGATTATCCACTTTCAAAAGTGGATTGTTATCTACTACAGATAAAGTCAAGGTATTATTTCCTCCATTAAGCTGTCCGGGAGTAATTGTAATAGAACTTCCTGTAGACCCCAGAACCGTTCCATTTAAAGTCCAGGTATTAACTAATGTATTGGGATTAGGAAGAATTTCAGTAGCCGTGAAAGTAACACTGGAGGTAGCATCTACTGTAGTATTGTTTGCCGGTGTATAGGAATCTACGGGAGATACCAAAGAGTGGATTCTTTCAATGATCGCCTCTTTACATACGGAACAAAACTGCTGATTAAGATACCTCATCTCACAACTCTGATGCGGTCTGAACCATGTAGGACTTTCGGCGTGAGGATATACTCCTACTCCATTCAATCCTACCCAGTTTTTCCATTTTATGGTAGCAGGATTAGAGTTCTGTGTTTTATTTGGTGATTCAAGTGATCCTGCAAACCAATATTCATCAGCTAATTTTCCAAATGAATGCCCGAGTTCATGTACTACAATTTCATTGGATGAACCATTTAATGAAGCAAACGCATATGTTCCGCCACAACCTCCATATTCTGTTGAGTTGCCCAACACATAAGTGATATCATAATCAGGAACATTGGCTGCCAGCACCTGCCCTACTGTATTAGATGTATTACTGTATAAACACCTGTGAACACCTACATCGAAAGTAGACCCCAGATAGTTATTAGGATTAGATACAGGGATTACGGGCTCCACAACATCTGTTGCTGTCCCGGGATGCTTCACTCCGGATTCTGTGGAAATCACTTTTACGGCATAAGCATTAAAGTAATTTTTATATTCAGTATAAGGACTTTTTGTAAAAAGATAATTGACCGTATTTTGAGCTGATGTAGTAAAAGCTGTTTGCTCTGCAGCCGTAAAACCGTCTCCTAAAATAGCAATGATAACGCGTTTACTGTTGTCTCCGTTCTGCAAAAGCGGAACTGTATCAAATGTCTGGGCAAAGCAGCTGCTTCCTATCAGAAGGGAAAATAAAACTTTTTTCATATTTATAGTTTTTGTGTGAATAATAGTTGTACTCCATCCTCAGTTGCTTTTTCAACTTTCACCATCTGAACATTTTCAGAAAAGGAAAATCTTGCACTGAACTCAGTATTTTGAAGGGAAGCTTTATGTCTGGTAATGCCTTCTTTTTCGTAAACTTCCAGTTCAGGATTAAAAGGATCTCTCACAAGCTGCTGAGCAACTTCTTTTCCACCTGCCCCTGTCAAACTAATGATAAGGTCTCCCTTACGAACTTCATTTCTTTCAAAAGAAGAAGTATGTTTCAATCTGCCATCTGCAATTTTACTGCTCTGGAGAGTAACTTTCGCGTTTCCTGACTGATCTTTATCCGCCTTGAAAAACAAATAAATAATCCTGTCACTTTTAGCTGTTATTGCTTCTGAATGCAATTTCTTGTTTTGAGGCTGCTCATTCTCTTTCTGAAAGCTACAAAGCACAAAAACAGGGACAATGAGTATATTAAATACTTTTTTCATAATCATTTTTGTTTAAAGGTTTTAAAGTTTCAAATATATTAAATATAAATAAAATTCTGTTCAAATACTTTTTCATGCTCAAAACTTAGAAAGCCCTATCTTTGAGGCAATGATTTCAGAGAAAATAATTTTAGGTATTGACCCGGGAACAACGATAATGGGTTTTGGTATTATCTCCGTAAAAAAAGGAAAAATGGAGATGGTTTCTATCCATGAACTGATTTTAAAGAAATACCCCAACCACGAAACGAAACTCAAATATATTTTTGAAAGAACATTATCTCTTATCGACGAGTTTCATCCTGATGAAGTAGCTCTGGAAGCTCCTTTTTTTGGGAAGAATGTACAAAGTATGCTAAAACTTGGACGCGCACAGGGAGTTGCTATGGCTGCCAGCCTTTACAGAAATATTCCTATTACTGAATATTCTCCCAAAAAAATCAAAATGGCCATCACCGGAAACGGAAATGCCAGTAAAGAACAGGTTGCAGGAATGCTTCAAAATCTACTTAATCTAAAAGAATTTCCTACAAAATATCTGGATGCCTCCGATGGTCTTGCTGTTGCAGTATGTCATCATTTTAATTCCGGAACTATCACGGATACTAAATCATATTCCGGTTGGGAAAGCTTCCTGAAGCAGAACCCCGACAGATTAAAGTAATTCTACCTTCTCCGCTTATTCTTAAAAGACTGATTCACAATAAAAACAACAAAATACATAGTTACTTGGTAAAACATAATACTATCTTTTACATTGGTATGATTTTTAGTACTACCTTTGTATAAATTTTCAGTTATGAAAACAAACCAACAAACTATAAATCAAGGAACTCATACAATAAACTGGTTCCAAAAGTTTCTGATGGTATGTTCCGGAGGGAACATCCATATTTTAAGAAAGACTCCGAGTGAATGGAATAAATTTTCCGGAATTGGAGGAATTGTACTTTTTACTGCGGTATTTGCTACTTTATCTGCCGGCTATGCCATGTATACGGTATTCGATAATATCTGGGCTTCAATAGGATTTGGAATTCTATGGGGGTTGATGATTTTTAATCTTGACCGTTATATTGTTTCTTCGATCAAAAAAACAGGGACCTGGTGGAATCAGATTCTGATGGCTATCCCCCGTCTTATACTTGCTACGTTTCTGGGAATTATCATTTCGAAACCATTAGAGCTTAAAATTTTCGAGAAAGAGGTAAACAAGCAGCTGAATACCATTATCCAAAGAAACAAAAAGCAGCTTCAGGGTGAAATGAACGGAAGAATTCTTCAACAGAGCGGCCCTTTTGAAACAGAAAAACAGCAAATCTCAGGAAAAATTGCTCAGTACCAGAAAGCATATGACTCTGCTTCAGTAGAGCTTGAAAAGGAAATTCTGGGAAAACAATCGGGATTAACCAGTGGAAAAGAAGGATACGGCCCCAATGCAAAACGTAAACAGGAATTGAAGGAGCAGCGCAGAGTGGATCTGGAAAATTATCAGAAACAAGCAGCTCCAAGACTGGAGTATCTGGATAAAGAAATTTCTAAGGTATACACCAATCTGGAAACAGAAAGGAAGTCTACAGAAACTTTTGAAGATAAGTTCAATGGGTTTGCAGCAAGACTTCAGGCATTGGATGAATTGGGCAAGAATTCTGCGATCATAGGACTTGCGGCATCTTTTATCATGGGATTATTTATTTGTCTTGAAATTTCTCCGGTACTGGTAAAACTGATTTCTCACATAGGACCTTATGATTATCTCTTAGAAAAAACAGAAAATGATTTCAGGCTTTACTCTAAAGAGAAAATTGAAAAAGGAAATGCTTTGACTGATTTCAGGATCGAGGATTTTAAGGATAATCTGAAAAATTAAAGTTATTTTTCAAAGAGCAGCACATTAGAGAAAAAAACTATAAAAAAGTCAATTTCAATTAATAAAATCTAACCTTTCACTAAATAATGAAAGGTTTTTTTATTTATAAACGTTTTATGTAAAATATTTTATAAATTTATACTACTTAAAACCTTGTCATCATGAAAAACTTATTTATTGCATGTACACTGCTGATCAGCAGTGCATTCACTCCTTCCTTAAAAGCTCAGGCATCGGATCCCTATTTGGGGCAAATTGCTTTTGTTCCTTATAATTTTGTTCCTAAAAACTGGGCATCATGTGACGGACAACTCCTGTCTATTGCACAAAACACGGCCCTTTTTTCTCTTCTTGGAACTACTTATGGAGGAAATGGAACAACCACTTTTGCTCTACCAGATATGAGAGGAAGAGTACTTGTTCATAACGGACAGGCTCCTGGAGGCCCTACTACCTATACCATGGGACAAACCGGAGGAACTGAGAGTGTGACGTTATTGATAACACAAATGCCGGCACATAGCCATACAGTAAATGCCGTAACAGCCGAGGGAAATCAAAATTCTCCTACCAACAGTCTTCCGGCAGATACCAAAATTCTTGACAAAGAGTATTCTGATGCAACAGCCAATACCACGATGAAGAGCACAATGGTAAACAACACCGGCGGAAGCCAGCCCCATGAAAACAGACCTCCGTTTATAACCCTGAAATGTATTATTTCATTAGTAGGAGTCTTTCCATCACAAAACTAACAGTTATGAAAATTCTTTACTTAGTATGTCTTGCCCTGGGAAGCTCAGCTTTTGCGCAGACAATAACTTTTACCGGATGTCCTAATCTGTTTAGCAGCCCTCCTAATACTTATGTATTTAACAAAACAGGGGTAGATGCCTTTAATAAGAATATCTATATGACAACTCCTATTGACGGCGGGCAGGATTGTGGCGGATTAGGAACCTGCGAATTTAAAATCCAATGGAACAACACTCTTACGAGATGGGAATTTATTGCAGATGATGGAAATGGAACTTTTGCCAATCCGGCTTTAATCTATTATAATTCAACTGGAAATAACTCAATCCCAATCCCTCCGGGTAACACTATCGGAACATGGACAGAGAATACAACAGTTACAAGCGGACAATGCGGTGGTAACCTCACTGCAGTAAATTCTACCATGACCGGTGACGTGCAAAGTTCAACATTAGGAACTTCAGAGTTTTCTAAAAATAAAATTCAGATTTTTCCTAATCCTGTGACTGACTTTATCCGTATTTCCGGCATTGACGATGGATTGTCTATTCAAATTTATAATATAGACGGACGTTTAATAAAGTCTGAAGCGTTTGATTCAAAGATTGATGTTTCTCAACTCGTTCCCGGTGGATATGTATTGAAAATAAATACCAGAAATTTTCAGACTCATCAGTTTAAATTCGTTAAAAAATAAATCTTTTCTCAAAAGGAATCAATCATTAAAGCTTTCAGAATAGAATACAAAAAAATGTCCCCATTCGATTGGGGACATTTTATATTGAATATTTCTTAATTTTTATAAAGAATAATTCGGAGCTTCCTGTGTGATAATTACATCATGCGGGTGAGATTCTTTCAATCCGCTTCCAGTAATCATTACCAGTTTGGAATCTCTCTGAAGCGTTTCAATATCTTTCGCTCCACAGTATCCCATACCAGCTCTCAGACCTCCGGTCAATTGGAAAATCACATCTTCCAGTTTGCCTTTGTGTGGAACTCTTCCTTCAATTCCTTCCGGAACGAATTTTTTAGCTTCACTCTGGAAATATCTTTCTTTACCTCCTCTCTTCATAGCTGAAAGACTTCCCATTCCCTGGTAAGATTTGAATTTTCTTCCTTGGAAGATAATTTCTTCTCCCGGAGCTTCGTCTGTACCAGCTAAAAGTGAACCAAGCATTACTGCACCAGCTCCACTGGCAATAGCTTTAACGATATCTCCTGAAAGTTTGATACCTCCATCACCAATTACAGCTACATTTTGAGATTTAGCATATTCGTAAACGTTATAGATTGCGGAAAGCTGAGGAACTCCTACTCCGGCAACTACTCTGGTTGTACAGATAGATCCAGGTCCTACTCCTACTTTTAATACATTTGCTCCTGCTGCAATAAGGTCTTTTGCCGCATCTGCAGTTACAATATTTCCTCCTACAATATCAAGGTTCGGGTATGCTTTTCTGATTTCAGAAATTTTATCTAAAACTCCTTTAGAATGACCGTGTGCAGAGTCTATGGCAACGATATCAACTCCAGCTTTTACCAAAGCCTCAATTCTCGTCAATGTATCTTCTCCTACTCCTACTCCTGCTCCTACAATAAGACGGCCACCCTCATCTTTATTAGCATTCGGGTACTCCAATTGATTATCAATATCCTTGATGGTAATTAAACCTACAAGTTTATTGTCTTTATCTACGATAGGAAGTTTTTCAACTCTGTTTTTAAGAAGGATTTCTTTTGCCTTTTCAAGGTTGGTATTTTTGTCGGAAGTGATCAGATTTTCTTTGGTCATGATCTCTTCAACTTTCATATCAAGATTTTCCTGATATTTTACATCTCTGTTGGTAATAATTCCGATCAGAACATTATTAGGATCTACCACGGGAAGACCTGAAATCTTATATCGTGACATAAGATCTCTAGCTTCACCTAAAGTATGATCTTTAGATAATGTAACCGGATCTGAGATCATTCCGTTTTCGGAACGCTTTACACGGTTTACCTGAGCAGCCTGCTCAGCGATCGTCATGTTTTTGTGGATAAAGCCTAGCCCTCCAACTCTTGCCAGAGCAATAGCCAGATCAGCTTCAGTAACAGTGTCCATCGCAGCGGAAACTATCGGAACATTCAGCGTGATTTTGTCGGTAAGTCTTGATTTTAATGAAACCTGGTTAGGTAAAACTTCTGAATAAGAAGGGACTAGAAGAACGTCATCGAAAGTGATGGCTGTCTCTACAATTTTGTTATGAATAGACATCTTTACTTTCTTTGCAAAATTAGGTTATTTTAGTGAGATATGAAAATCCTTTTTAATAGTTTAAATAAAATTTAATAATCAATAACTTAAATCAAAAAACCGTCCTTTTGTCAGAACGGTTACGGTACAAAATAATTGAATAAGTATGAAACTACTTTAGTTATATGTTAAATAATGAACATTAAAGGTTATTATGTTGCGAAGGTTTGGGGCTATTTATCTGAAACAGCATTAATCATTTTTGAGATATCATTAGCTGTAAAGTTTCCTTTCACATCTACAAACACGATATCATTTTTCTTGGATCCTACTGTTATCAGCATATTTTTTATAATTTCTCCATCCTGCTTTACCCGAATGTTGATATTATCCCCTTCATGTTTTATGGTAGCCCATTCTTCATAATGGTTATTATTTAAAAACTGAGCATAGTCGTTTAGCATTTCACTGCTTCCGTTTGTTACGGTAAGCACTTTAATTTTAGAAGCCTTTTTTACAAGATCAATGGTCTCTTCACTTTCTCCTTCTTCTCTCAATGCCTTCTTAATATAAGATTTTGCCAGAACCATCGGTACATTAATACTTGCAAACTGAGCTCCCTTGAAATCATATTTTGAATTCTGGAAAAAATCTATGTTCGGTTTTCCTGAAACGATACACGATTGAAGCGTACCGATCGTCAGAATGGTCAGAAAAATGTGTTTAAGAGTCTTCATAGGTTAGTTTTTTTATTTGATTTGTCTGAAGCTTCCTCCAGATACTTTGTCTACTCTGGCATCCAGTTCAGGATTTCCTCTCAGTTTTACAGCAGCACCTGATGAAACGCTTACTTTCAGCTTATCTGTAACCAGTAAGGAAAGACTTGCTCCTGAAGTAGATTCTACGACTGCTGTAGCGATTTTAAGATCATCTGCTTTACAAGATGCTCCGCTGCTGATATCAATTACAGCAGAAGCTGCCTCTCCGGATAAGCTAACGCTTGCACCACTGGAAGTATCCAATGCCAGGTTGGGTGTTTTAATATCAACATCCAGTACCGAACCTGAACTCACAGTAACTGCTGCTGTCTGCTTCACATTGAATGTTCCTTTAATAATAGAGCCAGACTCTGCTTCAATTGCCAAACTGCTTTCTGTAACAGGATTCACTGCTGTAAAGATACTGCCTGATGATGTTTTTATAGCATTGATATTAGGAGCAGAAACATTTACGTTCAGATTTTTAAATCTCAGATTTCGAACCCCTTTATTATCTACATATATCTTTAAAACTCCGTTTTCCACCTTAGTGATGACATATTGAAGTTTATCCGCATCTGCAATTACTTTTACACTTCTTGTATTTTCCTGTTTGAAAGTAACATTTACTCCTACACTGGCATCTATCTTTGAGAATTCTCCTACGTTTCTGTTATCTCCATTCAGATAAGAAGAGGTATTACCAGAGGTAAGATCATTTCTCACAGAAGTTGTCACAGAAGAAGTGGTTGTTTCCCCAGAATTAATGATCTTATTCACATCTGATAATTTCATTTTTCCGTTAAGAATAAAAATAATATTTTCTTCTTTGGAATCCACATTGAAAACAAGATTTTCCAGGTAGTTGTCTTTTTCATCTTCAGCCAGGAATTTCATGGAGGTTCCGTCACTGCTCATAGACATCAGCTCATTGAAGTTAAGAGACTTCAAAGCATTGTTTACTCTGGCCGTCTTATCTTCATTCATTTTTATATTGGCAAGATTTTCATCTTTTAAACGATCCGGAAACGTTATTTTTGGGATAATCAGAATTTTAAGACCTTCTACCTCATTCAGAATCGGTTTTATTTTTCCGATATAGGCATCATCAACATCAATGGTATTCAATAGCTTGAACATTGGTTTTTTGATGTTGATAGAGGTTACTCTTCCATTTTTTTCAAAATCCTGAAAAAGCTTGTCTAATTTCTCAGTTTGAGCAGAAGAAGTTGCAAAGCTGCTTAGCATTATGGCTATTATAAAAAATATTTTTTTCATGGGATTGTTCTGATTTTTAGTATTCGCTGTCAAGATTTTCATTTTTTTGAGAAGATGCTACTGTTTTTTTAAACTCACTTCCTAATTTCATAAAGGAATATCTGGTAACATCCAGGGCTTCTTTTTCACTACTGATTCTTTTACCGTTTACAATCACATAAGAATCATTGTAAGCTGATGCAGAATCATTTATATTTTTGTTGTTTGAGGTATTGCTGACATATCTTGGTCTTGTTTCCTTTTTAAGTCTTCCTCTTTTTGGCAGGATTTCATCCATTACATCTTTTTCCGCTACCTGATTATCCTGAAAAACAGAATCTTTTTTCACTCCGGAAATAGAATCGGTATGATTCACCGCAACCTGTTCCTGATGATCACTGTTTTCTTCAATGAATCCAGACTTCTGTTTTAAGATTTCGTCTTTTACCAGTTTTTCTCTGTCTTGTACATCTGCTGTACCGGAATTATTAGAGTTGAGAAATAAACCGATCCCGAAAATCAATATTACACTGGCAGCCATCCAGAACCATTTAGGAAAAGAGGGCTTTTTCTTTTCTTCCAATGGAATAACAGGTGCCATATCCTGCGTAGGTTCCGCACCTTCTGCAGTTTGAAGAAAATCTTCAAAACTCCAGTCCATTTTTTCTTCCTTGATATTCTGGAAGACTTCGTTGTATTTATCTTGTAATTGATCTTTTTTCATAGCTCATCAGTTGTGAGATTTGTTCTTTTACTTTTTGTCTCGCACGCATCAGGTTTACCCTTACTGCATTTTCCTCCATTTCCAGCATTTCGGAAATTTCGGAAACTTCGTATTCTTCTACATCTTTCAAGTGGATGACCATCTTTTGTTTTTCGGGGAGCTGATTGATAAATCCTACAATATGTTCCTTAAGGTTATCAACTTCCATACTGTAAAGCTCCGAGCGATGAAGCTGCATATCCGCAAAGCCAATCTTTACATCGTGATGCTTCAGGCGGTTCAGGCATTCGTTCCGGACAGACTTCAGCGCATAGGATTTAAAATTCCCGAATTGCCCCAGCTCGTCCCTCTTCTGCCAAAACTTCATCATGAGATCCTGTACTACATCTTCCGCTTCATCACTGCTCATGACAAACCGCTTCGCAAAACGATACATCTCGTCTTTGAGAATAAACACCGTATTCTTGAAAGTTTCTTGGGTCATGAGTTTTGTTTCTTATAGGTAAGACAATTGCCGTTACAGATCTATTACATCAAAAATAAAAAAACTTTGAAAAATTCTGAAATTTTTATTTTTATCCGGAAACTATTTCTAAAATTATATGTCTTTTTTTATTAGAAAAACACTGCACATTACGGAAAACAGTAATTTTTCACGGTAGTATTTCAAAATATTATTCACACATTTGTAGAGTAATAAAAGTTTTATATATTTAATCAAATAAAAAGAGAAAATGGTATTAACAATAAAATAAAACCTCCAGTGTTGGAGGTTTTATTGACCAAAACAGATCATGAAAAACGAAATTAGAATCCAAAACCCCTGCCCAGAAAACTGGGAAAATATGCAAGATTTTCCTTCAGGGAAATTCTGCGAAAAATGTTCTAAATGTGTCGTAGATTTTACTGAGAAAACAGATGTACAAATTAATGAGATTCTTCAGGCGCCTAATAGCAAAGAAATCTGTGGAAGAATTTCAAAGCGAACATTATCTTTAGCTGCTACAGGAATTATTTTAATTACCAATCTTACTTTTGTTCAGGCACAGGCTCAACATAATTCTGAGATTGCTACTGAACAACAAGCATTTGATATTACAAAAGTTTCGGGAAAATTAATTTTCAAAGAAACGCAGAAAATAATCCCCAATGCAGAAGTTTACTTTATCAATAAAAATAAGTTAATAAAATCTGTAACGAATCAAAATGGTTATTTCTCGCTTGATATTCCCAACGATCTTATTGAAGAAGAAAATGTTTTATATTTTAGTTTTGATCAATTAAATGAAGAAAAACAACATAAGGGAAAAGATACATTAAGTGGTTATAATTATGGAAATCAAACCATAATTTTTTCAAAAAAAGAGAAAATTGAAAACAGGAAATTTCAAATTGGCTATAAAGAATTTGTAATTGGAGCGGTTGTCATTGTCGAAAATCCACCTCCAAATTATTACTATTTCGATGGAAGAAATATTAGCAAAGAAAAATTTGAAAAATTAAGAAAGGAGAATCCTCAATACCATTATTTTTCTTTTGAAGGAAAAGAAGCTGATATTATTTCGCAAGATAACTTTATAGACACTTTATATTTATTATATTCAAAATAAAAACCTCAGAAAATTTCTGAGGTTTCTTTTATTAATAGGAATCAAAAATATGTTTCAGAATCGCTTTGTCTTCTTCCATTAAAGCGACTTTTCTCCTCGCCATGGCTCTTTCTGCCACTTCATATACTTTATCAAGTTTGAACCTTTCATCATCTTTCAATCCGCCCCATGAAAAGTTCTCTATAAGGTTCGGAGGAAAACCTGGTTTGAAAATATTGGAAGCAACTCCAACTACCGTTCCTGTATTAAACTGGGTATTGATTGCTGCTTTGGAATGATCTCCCATGATAAGGCCGGCAAACTGTAAGCCTGTATCTTCAAATGCTTTTGTTCTGTAATTCCACAGTTTTACATTTCCATAATTGTTCTTCATATTGGAAGAATTGGTATCAGCTCCAAAATTACACCATTCACCAATCACTGAGTTTCCAATGAAACCATCATGTCCTTTACTCGTGTATCCGAAAATGATAATGTTATTCACTTCTCCACCTACTTTACAGTGAGGTCCGATAGTGGTAGCTCCATAAATTTTAGCACCAAGATTAAATTTAGAAGCTTCTCCTAATGTGATAGGTCCGCGCAGATGGCAGCCTTCCATTACTTCAGCATTTTTACCGATATAAATTTTACCGGTTTTAGTATTCAGAGTAGAAAATTCAATTTCAGCACCTTCTTCAATAAACAAATCTTTTTTATCTCCTAAAAAACCGTTTGTGGAAGATAGTTCCTGTGAAGTTCTTCCTTTGGTAAGCAATTCAAAATCGAAATCAATGGCGTGATGGTTATAAGAAAACAGATCTTTTGGTCTTTTGAAGAAAATAAGATCTTCCTTAATATCAGTCATTTTTTCAATCTGATTAAGAGAAAAACCTTTCATATTGATTTTAGCCGCGATCAATTCGTCTTCATAAACCAGAGCTTCTCCTTGCTTAAGATCTTTAATCTGTTGAACTACAGTTTCTGTAGGAAGAAAATTCGGCACTAGAAAAAGACTTTCTTTTTCCTCCGGGCTTTTAAATTTATCCTGAAGATACATTTCTGTGAAATATGAAACCTCAGTGTTTTCAAGAATTTTCTGCCATCTTTCAGCAAAAGTCAGAATTCCGCATCGCATCGCAGCAACCGGACGGGTAAAAGTAAGCGGAAGAAAGTCTTCCCAATATTGAGCATCTGAAAATACTAATTGCATCGTTCAGTTTTTGGTTTAAGTTTAAAATTCTAAGGTTAGCAAATTTACAATAAAAAAAGTCTTCCAAAAAATTGGAAGACTTCTATATTTTTAAGTATACAAAAAATTACTTAGCGAATTTTTTGTATTTGTTCATGAACTTATCAACTCTACCTGCAGTGTCAACTAATTTTACTTTACCAGTGTAGAAAGGGTGAGAAGTTGAAGAGATTTCCATTTTGATTAGTGGATACTCTTGTCCTTCGAACTCGATAGTGTCTTTTGTTTCTGCAGTAGACTTGCAAAGAAACACCTCGTCGTTACTCATATCTTTGAAAACAACAAGTCTATAATTTTCTGGGTGGATTCCGTTTTTCATAATACTATTTTTAAAAAAATTAAGTTTGCTTTCGAAATAGTAATGGATATTTCTCTGCTAAATTTTAGGTTGCAAAAATACAACATTTTTTTAAATTTCCAAATACTCGATTCAATTTTTTTTATAGATAAGAAATTTAAAGTATTTTCGTTAAATTTGGAACTTACTTAAACTTTAATTTCAATGAAATTCAAATTATTACTGGCTTTTTCCTTCTGGATGTTACTTGTAGCAGTATCATGTAATAAGGATGACATTACGTTTGACAGTCCTGCACAATCATTACGTTTTTCAAGAGACACGGTGTTCTGTGATACGGTATATCATCAGGTACGCTCAGAAACCTATGTTGTAAAGGTATATAATAATGAAGATAAAGATATCCTGATCCCAAGAGTGAATCTTGAAAAGGGAGCTGCATCATTATATAGAATCAATGTGGATGGGAAGCCGGGTTATGACTTTCAGAATGTTCCTTTAAGAAAAAAAGACAGTCTTTATATTTTTGTTGAAATTGCCCCACAAGCTACCGGACCCGAAGCAATTGCTGAGGACAAAGTTCTTTTCACCAGCCCTGCAGGACAGCAGCATGTAACATTATTTTCCGTGGTACAGGATGCGGAGTTTTTTATCCAGACGCCTGGCAATCCAAATGTAATTACCAGTTCCACCACATGGAATAACAATAAAGCAAAGATCATCTACGGAAATCTTACCATCAATCCGAATGTAACCCTTGATATCAATGCAGGAACTAAAGTTTACTTCCACAAAAACAGCGGAATGAAAGTTTCTTCAGGTGCTGTTTTAAATATCAACGGAACTCAGACTGATCAGGTTATTCTTCGTGGTGACAGAAATGATCCTAGCTATGATACGGTTCCTAAAAACTGGAATTCTATCAGAATGGAAGCCAATTCTACTCTTAATATGAATCATGCCAGACTTTTCGGAGGAACAAGAGGTCTTGATATGAGACAAACCAATGCTACTATTACTAATTCTTTCATCCATACTTTCTTTGAATATGGAATCTATGCAGTAGGTTCTACGGTGAATGCCAATAACCTTGTGATGAACAATTGTGGTTTATCTTGTATCGGAATATTCCTTGGAGGAAAGCACAGCTATACTCATGCTACTATTGCGAATTACTCTAAGACCATGAGTTCTTTCGACAGAACCGGAATTTTTGCGGCCAATGAATGGAAAAATGATGCAGGACAAACACAACAGGGAGCCTTGCAATTACTTGATATCAAAAACAGTATTGTATATTCCGACAGGGATGATGCTGTTCATTTTGAGCAAACCCCGGGACAGCAGTTTGAATTCTTACTTCAAAATTCATTAATCAAATATACCAGTGCAACGGGAGCAGGCTTCACTTTTGATAACAATCCGCGTGTAGTGCAAACCACTAAAAATACTGATCCTCAGTTTGTCAATTATTTTATGGCTAAAATGAATTTAAGAGTAAAATCTACTTCTCCGGCCATTGGAAAAGGAAATACAGCTGTAGCAGCAACGGTACCTTTTGATATTGTGAATGTATCCAGAACGACCAATCCAACTTTAGGAGCCTATCAATAATGGAGATTACCCAGTTACAACAGCAGGTAGATGAATGGATCAAAACCATTGGGGTAAGATACTTTAATGAACTGACCAATATGGCGATGCTGACAGAGGAAGTAGGCGAAGTAGCCAGAATCATTGCCAGAAGGTATGGTGAACAAAGCGAAAAGGAAAGCGACAAGAACAAAGATCTTGGTGAAGAACTGGCAGATGTGCTTTTTGTAACACTATGTCTGGCCAATCAGACCGGAGTGAATCTACAGGACGCCTTCGACAGAAAAATGAAAATCAAAACTGACCGCGATAAAGACCGGCATCAGAATAACGAAAAATTGAAATAATAATGAATGATGAGTTACAAACGAATTTTTAACTCATCATTTTTAAAGATAATGTAGATCATAATGAAGCTAGAAAAATCAAAATTATTAAATGATAAAACAGTACAGATCAGCGGTTCGAAAAGTATTTCGAATCGTTTATTGATTCTGGAAAGTCTATTTAGCAATATAAAAATCGGAAATCTATCCAATTCTCAGGATACCCAGTTGCTGAAAAAAGCACTATCTGAGGATACGGAAGTGGTAGATATCCATCACGCGGGAACGGCAATGCGTTTTTTGACTTCTTATTATTCTATTCAGGAAGGAAAGACAACGATTCTTACCGGTTCCGGAAGAATGAAGGAAAGACCTATCAAAAATCTGGTAACTGCTTTGAGAGATCTTGGAGTAGAAATTGAATATATGGAGAATGAAGGTTTTCCTCCTTTAAAAATTACAGGAAGAAAGATCACTCAAACTTCTGTGAATGTTCCTGCCAATATTTCAAGCCAGTTTATCACATCACTCCTTCTTATTGCAGGAAAGCTAGAAAACGGTTTGATTATTAACCTTGTGGGTGATGTTACTTCAAGATCTTATATTGAAATGACACTGGATATCCTGACCAGATTTGGTATTCAAAGCAGCTTTGAAGGAAATACCATCAAAGTAGAACCTTTTACTCCTGATCATTCCAAGGTGGTACATTATGAAGTGGAAAGCGACTGGAGCTCTGCTTCATACTTCTACTCTATCTGTGCATTGGGAAGAAAAACCATTCACCTGAAAAGTTTTTACAAAGAATCAACGCAAGGAGATTCCGCAATTGCTGATATCTATGAGAAGTTCTTCGGAATCAAAACTACATTCTCTGAGGATGAGCATCAGCTCACTCTGGAACCTCAGCCAGATTTTTCTTTCCCGGACAAAATTGTTCTGGATATGAACGACTGCCCGGATATTGCACAAACTCTATGTGTAACAGCCGCAGCCTTAAAAATTCCTTTTGACATTTCCGGATTGGGAACATTAAGAGTAAAGGAAACCGACAGACTTCTTGCCTTATATAATGAGCTTAAAAAACTGGGTACTGAAACAGAAATCACGGACTTGACTATTCAATCGACCAGTTTCGGAGAGCCACAAGATGATATTTCGATCAAAACGTATCAGGATCACAGAATGGCGATGAGTTTTGCTCCGTTCTGCCTGATTAAAGAACTGAATATTGAAGATGAAGATGTAGTAGAAAAGTCTTATCCGATGTTCTGGAAAGATCTTGAAAGCATAATAATTCATTAATTTGATAATATAAAAAGTGTGGTAATTTGAAAATGATTTTTTATTTCAGATTACCACATTTTAATTCTATATAATAATGATGAAAACCTTCTTTTCCTTTTTGATTGTTTTATCTGTAATCAATTTATCAGCTCAGAATCTGAAAAATTTTTCGGTTCCAAAAGGATACACCCGAATTGCAGAAGCCAAAGGCGATCTTGACAAAGATGGAAAAGATGAGGTTGTATTGGTATTTGATACCAATATAAAAGCATCAGACGACCGTAATCTGGAAGGTGCTACAGACTACAAAAGAGTTTTCTACATTCTGAAAAACGAAGACAGCAGACTAAAAATCTGGAAAGAGAATTCAACTATTCTTTTTTCAAGCGGTACCGGATTTTACCCTTCCGACAATACACTTGAAGCCAGCATAAAAAATAACAGCCTTCACATTGGACAATCATTTTTTACCAATTCAAGGCACACTCAAAAATATAAACATACATTCAGGTTTCAAAACGGAGATTTCTATCTGATAGGATCACTTGATCATTTTGAAGATACCTGTGATTTCAGTTTTACAAATGAAATCAATTTTTCTACCGGAAAAGTAATTATTGACAGGGAATATTCATCCTGTGATGATGATGCCAAAATACCTCAGGATTTCCACAAGGAGTTTACTCACAAACTTCAGAACCTTATCAAAATGGATGATTTCAAAATCGGGGAACATAAGTTTAAAGTTTCCGGATTGAAGGAGGATTTTATTTTTTAAGATGAAAGGTTGAAACTGGGTGCTGGAGGTTACTGCTGAGCTGTTAATCTATGATAGCCGGTTTTAATGTAAATACACTACTATTTAATTATTAATGATTTCTCTTGTTCCATCATCCATCATCCATCATCCATCATCCATCCCCAACTTCCCAACTTTAAATCAACTTAATCATCTCTTAAAGTTAAATTAACTCCTTATGCTTTGATATATTCTTATTTTTAAGCTACCTTAAAAAATAAAAAAACTATGTTCAAACAAAGTATGAAACGTATGACAGCCATCACTCTTGGGGTTGTTACTGCATCTATCTTTTTTTCCTGTTCCAATGACAGTCTTATCGAAAGGGATTCTAGTGAAAACAATTTAGCTTCTTTTGCAAAGACTAACAACAGAGCTTCTTTAGCATCCATTGAAATGAATAGCTGGATGTCTGGTCTTCAGGATAATATTTCCCTATCAAAAATCTCAATTCCTGGAACTCATGATTCCGGAGCACGTGTAGATGCCCCTGTTGTATCAGGTACAGCTAAAACTCAAAACCTAAGCATTGCGGAACAACTGAATGCAGGAGTTCGTTTCCTGGATATCCGTTGCAGACATATTGACAATTCTTTCGCCATTCATCACGGAGCGATTTACCAAAATCTAAATTTTGATGATGTATTGAATGCTTGCTATGCGTTCCTTAACAGCCATCCATCTGAAACAATCATTATGTCTGTAAAAGAAGAATACGATGCTTCCAATACCACCAGAAGCTTTGAACAGACATTTGATTCTTATGTACAGAAAAATCCTTCAAAATGGGATCTTGGAGCAAATATTCCTACGCTGGGATCTGTAAGAGGAAAGATCAAATTGTTAAGAAGATTCTCTTCAGGAACAACTAAGGGAATCAATGCTTCACCATGGGCAGACAATACTACTTTTGACATCAACAATTCCGGTGTGCAATTGAAAGTACAGGATTATTATAAGGTAACCAACAATGATGATAAATGGAATGGAATTTCCAGCCTTCTTAATGAAGCTAAAAATGATACGAATGGGAAACTTTTCGTGAATTTCACCAGCGGTTATAAACCTGGAATCTTCGGAATTCCTAGCATTCCTACGGTATCCAATGCTATTAATCCAAAACTTAAAACATTTTTCCAAACCAATACTCAGGGTTCATTTGGGGTAATGCCGATTGACTTTGTGAATGCTGAACTTTCTGAATTAATCGTTAAGACCAACTTCTAAATTATTATTTGTTAGATATACTCAAAGGCTGTCTCTCTTGTTGAGGCAGCCTTTTTGAATTTTATTTTATTTTTATTTCACCCGGATTATCCACAAACATCTGCTTAATCTGTGGGAGCTTTAAATTAATACACAAAAAAAGACTGTTTCAAAAACGAAACAGTCCCTCTTTGTAAAAGTAAAAGTATAAATTAAAAAGCTATTTCTGAATTCCGTAAGCGGCCAGTATTTTGTTGAAGATCTCCGTATTTTCAAACAATCCTGTGAATTCTTTTGAATTTGGTCCGTAAGCAAAAACACTTGACGGAATAGAGGTATGATCATTCGTACTGAAATTTCCGAAAATCCAGCCATCCTTTAAACTTCCATCCAAAAGCGTCAAACCTCCTGTTTCATGGTCTCCCACTACAATTACCAGGGTTTCTTTATTCTCGTCAGCAAATTTCATTGCCTTTCCTACAACATGATCGAAATCCAGTAATTCTGTAACAAGCTGTTCTATATTATTGCTATGGCCTCCGCCATCTGTCTGGGAAGCTTCAATCATCATGAAGAATCCTTTTTTATTGTTTTTTAGATCATTTAAAGTAAGATCAAATGCATCAGCCAGCCAGTTTCCTCTTCCATTGGTTATTCTTTGTGAAGCCAGAGGATCAATAATCAGAGTACGGTTGTTTATTTTAGTTACTGATTTCAAATTCTGGTAAAGATCTATTTTTGCTTCTTTGAATTTCTGCAGATTATCCTGAGACAATCCGCTTGTAGGACCGCCGATCAGTATTTTAGTTTTCGAAGCAGCAAAATCTTTCAGAATAGGTTCTGAGCTGTTTCTGTTATCCGAATGGGCATAAAAATCTGCAGGAGTAGCATCTGTAACATCTCCTGTGGAAATAAGCCCGGAAGTCATTCCTTTTTCAGCAATAATATCAGGGATTTGTGCTAATGCTTTTCCCATATTATCAACCCCTACAAAAGTATTTTTGGTTTTCACACCAGTCGCAAATGCTGTAGAGCCCGGTGCAGAATCTGTAATGTAAGCATTGGATGAATTGGTTTTGGAAAGCCCTGTGGATTTCATGTTGAAAACATTCAGCTTTCCTTTGTTTGCGGTAAAAGCAGCATAATATTGGGGTAAAGAAGTTCCGTCCGGAATAAGAAGAATAACGTTCTTTACTTTTTTCTCCACACCATCTGACTGGTAAGTTGGAGTATAAGTGGCGTATTCTTTTGTATTCTTATAAAAGTTTTTCGGAATCGTGTTCATGAATTTTTTAAGATCCGGAATATGATCGGTATTGATATAATCCACTCCCAGATCCATCAGATTTACCCATGCATTAGGAAAATCAGGTGCTCCATAAAAACGTACCGGCTTCTGCTGAGCATGAGCTTTGTCCACTGCACTTTTAATCTTTTGAGTTTCTTCATCCCTTGGAATACCTTTTCCATTCCATTTTACCAATCCCGGAAGGTCTGCACTGAACATTCCTACTCTTTTTAATTCTTCTGGAGAATAGTTTTTATCAAGGTCTCCATCGAAGTAAAGATAGTTCGGATAATTCTTAAAATCTGACGGTTGAGGTCTTCCCCCGGTAATGACAATTTTAATTCCTGGATTTCCTGTGATCTCGGGATATTTCTTTAAAGTATTGATCAAAGCTTCCAGTGATGTTTTATAATCCTGCTTAATATCAATCAGCAACTGAAGTTTCTTACCTGCATCAGGATAAATATTTCCTTTGTTCAGCTTAATCTGTTTTGAAATATTATCGAGATAAAGATTTTCCAGTGTTCTGTCTGCCGAAAGTTCTTTTTCGGCATGCGCTACCCAAAGATTTCCCTTTACCAGAAAAACAT
>Ga0157370_10001033_pt1 | contig 35017 bp, 29 predicted proteins | sample C35metaG_FD_113463 | JGI IMG/M metagenome (GOLD analysis project Ga0157370, IMG submission 113463) | Corn rhizosphere microbial communities from Kellogg Biological Station, Michigan, USA - C3-5 metaG | ecosystem: Host-associated > Plants > Roots > Rhizosphere > Soil | place: USA: Michigan... | reverse complement strand
CATTTCATCGCATAATCGCGATAATGTATTATCGATTTCAACTTGTTGGTACATGTTGATTTTTTTCTCGTTTTTAGCATTTCTAAGATCACGTGCGTGAAGCATTAAAATGGCATTTGGAATATTTTGGTGATTCTTAATGTATTTAATTTCTTCATCGCTCATTAAACCTTCAAGAGGCGCTACGGCATCTTTATTTCGCAGTGCCTGCCCTAAACTATAACACCATGCGATTTGTCTTTTGGCAAAATTTTCTTTGAATTCGCTTGCTTCAAGAGAAAAATCCGGGTCTTTATAAAATGTCAATACTTGTCGTATTAATGTTCTGGAATCGTTGACAACTGCTCCCCAAACTATTCGTGCTTCCCACCATCTGTCGTAAGCCTGGTTCGACTTAAAAGCTAATAATAGGGAAATAATGGTTCCAATCATGGTTGGAATTGCAATTGGAATATCTACGGGAAGAGTAACAAAATAATGATGAAATATCTCAAATAGTACCGTGTAAGCCAGTACCAGAGTCACTTCTACTTTAATTTTCCCGAGAACGTACTTCATTGGTATTCTTTTTCTTAATAACATATTTTCGGTTTTAAATTAATATTACTGCTGTTTAGTAATTAGTCCTTAGTAATTAGTCCTTAGTAATTAGTGATTAGTCTTTAGTGATTAGTCTTTAGTGATTAGTCTTAAGATTTATTTACTATGTCTATAAGCTTTACATTTCTAAAATTGAGTCAATTGTATTGGTAAAAGCAGGAACAGTTACTGAAAACTATTCTAAGAGCTATTTACAGCTAAGGACTAATCACTAATCACTAATTACTAAGGACTAAGGACTAAAAACTAAACCAGCTCCTCGTATAATGAAAGCACCGGAAGTCCCAGTTTTTCATTCATGTCTTGTTTTTTTACTTTTTTAAATTTGATTTTTTCTCCTTTACGGGTTTCTACCAATAAATCAATTTCGTATTTTGAAATTGCTTCGTTTAAGAAAGGAGCAACATTTTCGTAATTATCATCAATTTTTGAAGTCTGGCTTACGATCTCATAAGAGAAGTTTTCATTTAAAAACTGCTGAACGTCTTTTACATGAATATTGGCGCCGCTGTTTTCGATATAAAGTGCTTTTGTGAAATCTTCTTTGAACTGCTCGTTTCCTAAATGTAAAATCGGGCATTTTTGATTTCCTGCCAATTGTACCAAATATTGATGAATACGTTTTGTTTCCTGCTTATAAGAATGCGTCAGAATGACTAATTTTACTGAGAAATGCTCGATAATTCCTCTGAAAATTGGAGACGAAAGTCCGTATTGATTGTGAATTTTAATTTTGCAGTTTTTAGAATGATCGATCATATACCTGCAGGTTTCTAAAACTTCTTCCTGACTTTTTGTAAGTCCGGTTCTCATTTCACGCAAAAAATTAGAGGATGAAAAAGCATCTGGAGTATCAGAAACCATCATTAAAACAATTTCGCAGTCTGAGTTTTTTGACTGGCTGATTGCTGATTTTACAGCAGAAATTGTATCATCTTTTAAAGTAGTAGGTATCAGGAAATTTTTCATGTGTATAATCTTTTAGTTTATACAGACAAAATAACTACCTGAAAATTAGAAGGGTCTTAATCTTAAATTAGATTTTCCTAAGATGTAACATTAGATTTTTTAATGTTGGCTTTTTTAGGATTTGTTTTTTTAAATATAATCGTTACAATCGTTCCCTTGTTTTGTTCTGATTGTACTTGAATCTCACCATCGTGCATACGAATGATTTTTGAGGCCAACGGAAGTCCTAAACCGTAACCTATATATTTAGCCGCAATTTTTCCTCTAAAGAAAGGTTCGTACAAATGCGGAATATCTTCCGGCGGAATCCCGATTCCGATATCGTTAATCGAAATTTTAATCGCATCCTGATTGGCCGAAAGCGTTACAAATACCTCATTGTTATCTGAATACTTAACGCCATTGGTAATAATATTATTAATTGCGAGTTCTAAAAGCGGTTTATTACACGGAATTAAAAGCAGATTAGAATCTTTTGGAGCAAAATTAAGTTTAATGCTCACACGGTTTTCCGGGTAAATTTTATCTAAATCTGATTTTACGTCTAATAATAATTCATCTATTCTGGCAATATCCAAAACTTGTTTATTACCGTCGTAACCCGTTTGGGTAAGTTTTAATAAACTTTCGGTCAGGTTTCCTAATCTGGAAGCCTGATTATATATATTTTGTAATGATTCAACATATTCTGCCACTTCACGTTCTTTAAGAAGCATAATTTCGGCTTCGGCAATAATAGTGGTTATGGGTGTTTTTAATTCGTGTGAAGCATTATTGATAAAATTGGCCTGAATTTCAAATGAAGTTTCGAGCCTGTCCAGCATATCATTAAAAGTTTCGGTAAGATCCGAAATCTCATCCGAGTTTTTAACAGCCGGTAATCGGTTATGTAAATTTGAAGCACTAATTCTATTTACTTCTTTTGTAATTCTGGCTACCGGATTAATAACTCTTTTCGCCAGAAAACGTCCTAAAAAGAAAGCCAGAAGTATAAAACCTATACCGCCAAAAACCAATATTTTTACAATATAAACGGTTGTTGTTTTTCCTCTGCGGTCGCGCGCACCCACAATTACGATATATTTTTGACTTCCTTCTGTAAAAACCTGTCCCAGATAATATTTGCTGTTTACTTCAAAATAATCTTCGCCGGTTGCCAAGATATTGGAGTAAAACGTGTTTGGAAGATTTAACTTTGTATTGTAATCAAAACTATTGGCGCTGTTTATTTTAAGAACATATTCTTCTTCTTCAATAAGTTCTTCGAGTCCGTTTTTCTTTAAATTCCTGTAATACTTTATTTTTTCAGGATCATGCTGAAAATGAATCGAAGCTACAATTTTAGCACGATCTTCTAACCTTTTTAAAAAATGGTAACGATTATTGTCCCTAAATAAAACAAATACTATTATACTTAATAGCAGCGTACTAAATGTAGAAAGCGCTACATAGTTAAAAGTAATTTTTTTTCTGATATCCATTCTATGGCTTTATAACATAACCTAAACCTTTCATGGTATGAATAAGTTTAGTTTTAAAAGGTTTGTCTACTTTTTTTCTTAAATAAGTAATATATACATCGACAACATTGGTATTCATATCAAAATTGATATCCCAAACATTATCTAAAATCTGATCACGAGATACAATTCTTCCGCTGTTTTTTCCCAGATAATACAGCAGTTTAAACTCTTTTGCGGTTAAAACAATCGATTCTCCGTCTCTTTTTACTGTTTTTGCACGACCGTTAATTTCTAAATCGCCAATGGTAATAACGTCGATTTTATCCGTTTCCTGATGTGCTCTTCTGTGCAAAGCATTTACCCTTGCATCGAGTTCTCCAAATTTAAAAGGTTTTACCAAATAATCATCGGCACCAGAATTAAGTCCTGTTACAATATTTTCTGAAGTTCCTAAAGCTGTTAAAAGCAAAATGGGAACAAAGTTTTTGCCGGCGCGAAGTCTTCTGCAAATTTCGATTCCGTTAATATCCGGTAACATAACGTCTAAAACCACAACATCAAAGTTATAATTCTGAATCATTTCTAGGGCAGTTTTGCCATCCAGAGCCACACTTACTTCGTTGTTATTTTCGGCAAATCCTTTACGCAGAATCGATAAAAGATTTGGTTCGTCTTCGACTATTAGTAACTTCATATTAATTTGTATATACAACAAAAATAGGGATTGAGTTGAAAAATATTATTCATAACTGTTATAAATTATGATTTAATTATGAACATTTTGATTTCAGCAATAAAAAAAGCAGCTAAATCTTAGCTGCTTTTATACGATTATCTGATTTGGTTTGTTTGATTTTATTCTTAATTTTTAAAATTAAAGCTTACAACAGCTCCTAGTCCAAACTGGAAAGTAGAAATGTAATCATCAACCGCAACTGGTCCGTACCAATAAGTCCAATAGTAGCTCTCACCAACTGCTGCCGACATCGATTGTAGATAAGCATTAAGATTTACAGAAACTGATGAAGCAGTTTTAATCTTTACCCCGGCCTTTACATCCCAGGCAAAATAAGTACCACTTCCACCCTGAGGTGTTTCAACGATTCCAACACCGGCACCAGCACCTAAATAAGGTAAAAGATTAGAACCTGTGTCAAAGTAATGCGCATAATCTGCTAAAATAAAATTAAAAGCACCTTTTTCATTGCCTGCATTAAGCTGATTTCCAGCTGGTCCGTAAAAAGGTATTTTTACATCTGATCTTAAATACTTTAATTCAACAGAGTTATTTGTTGAAAAAAAATACTCAAATCCCGCTCCATATTGAAAACTATCTTCAATTTTTGCAGAATAACCGTTGTAATCTAACTTATCTGAAAAGTTATAACCACCATACAAATTAAGCGAAAAAGACCTTGCATCTTGAGCCTGCATTCCTATCGCCGACAGAAATACAACTAATAATAAACTGTACTGTTTCATAAATTATGTGTTTGAAAGTTAAATGAGAATCAAATTTAACATTTTTTATTGTAATTTCTTACATTTTAAAACATAAAATTCAACTAATCAAACACTTAAACAAATAGTTATTTAAAAAGTTTCTCCTGCATTTAAGTAAAATGCTCTCGAGTTATTTCCCCAGGCATAATCGACAACCAGATTGGTTCGTGTTTTTTTGTCGATTAACAATCGCAGGCCAAGTCCCGCTGCAGGCTGTATGGAGTGAAAAAGGGAGGTATTGGTATCTGAATTGCTTGCCGTTACAAAATTGGTAAAAGCTGTACCGCTTAACATCTGATTGCAGGTTATGGGAAACCTAAATTCGGTGGAGAGATAAACAAGTCCGTTTCCTCTAAATAATCCCTGCGTATAACCTTCTCCGCTCCTGCTGCGCTGATCCCAGCCAATAGCAGGCAGATTTAAATACGGTACTTTTCCTCTGGTTACAAATTGTCCGTAAGCCCAAATTCCAAGAATATAGCGTTCATTTTTCTGCGAAAGCGGAATAAAATGCCGGTATTCTGCATACAAAACATTACTATACTTTTGATTATTAAACAATACCGGGTTAAAACGATAATTGATATTGGCAAACCATCCTCTTGAAGAATTTACCTGATTGTCGCGCGAATCATAAACTATATTTAAGCTGACTCCGGTTAAAAAATATTCTAAGTTATCGAAGCCGTGTTCCTGACTGTAATTGTAATGATAAGTGAAATTTCCGTTATCGACATCTAATTCTTTATCATTTATATTCGTATACCAATCGATATTGATGCCTCCTCCAACGTAAAAATTCTTTTTTATCTCAAAAGAAGCCGTTTGATGGAATTTAAAATAATCATAATCCATTGCCTGAGCCAATGAATCGATACTAAAACCAGAATCCTGATTACGGCGCGGCGGAATTATATTGGTTCCTAATCCGTAATTGGGCTGTGAGAAAATATAAAGCCGATAATCGCCGCTCAAAAAAATCCGATTGTTTTTAAGCAGAATGTTGTTTTTGACATTAATAAGCCATTGCTTTTTTACAGTATATGTTATGCCGAGATTGGCAACAGAATATTTATCGGATTCCGCCTTTCCTTTAAAAGTGTACTGTGCAACAGCACCAAAAAAAAATCCGGTTGCAGGCTGTGAACCAATAGCCGGAATTACCAGAAAGAAGTTATTTTTTGAAGGTTTAACAACCAATGCCGAATCACTTTTTTTAAAGACTTCAAAAATAGTTTTAGGCGGACAAATTTTTCGATTTAAAGAATCTATTTCGGTTTGAGCATTTATACAGATAGAAATAAGAGAAAGCAAAACTGCTATTTTAATTTTGTGCTGAAAACAATTATTTTTTAAGATTTTCACTTTACAAAAGTTTTAATTTCTATTAAAATCAGATTCAAACCTATTGTAAATATAACTCATTTTCAACACTTTACATAATAACATTTTAATTAAGCACAAAAAAAGCCGTCGGTTTAGCGACGGCTTGTTATTATATTTTTTATACCTAAATTTACTTTGTTATAAATTTTGGATGGATTAAATTATCCAAAGAATAAATTTCATCCCACTTTTCTTGTGTAATCAGCTTTCTTTCTATAACTGCAATTTGATGCACACTTTTATTTGTTTTTAAAGCCTCGCCTGCAATACTGGCGCTTTCTTCGTAACCAATAATTGGGTTTAACTGCGTTACAATTCCAATGCTGTTCATTACCATATTATAGCAATGGTCAACGTTTGCTGTAATTCCGTTAATACATTTATCAATTAAAGTCTGAATTGCGTTTGAAAGATAATCCAGCGATGTAAACATAGCAAAAGCAATTACAGGTTCCATAACATTCAATTGCAATTGTCCTGCTTCTGCTGCCATTGTAACGGTTAAATCCTGACCTATTACATAGAAGCAAGTCTGGTTTACTACTTCTGGAATTACCGGATTTACTTTTCCGGGCATAATTGACGAACCTGGCTGGCGTGCCGGTAAATTAATTTCGTTTAAACCTGTTCTTGGTCCTGAACTTAATAATCTTAAATCATTGCATATTTTCGAAATCTTAACCGCAGAACGTTTTAGAGTTCCCATAATCTGTACATAGGCTCCGGTATCGACCGTTGCTTCGATTAAATCTGGTGAAAGCGTTAACGGAATTCCTACTTCTTTAGCTAAATACGAAACACAAATCTCCGGATAACCTTCAGGAGCATTTACTTTTGTTCCAATGGCCGTTGCGCCCATATTGATTTCTAACAATAATTCCTGAGCATTTTTTAAGCGTTGAATATCTTCGCCAATTGTGGTGGCGTAGGCTTTAAATTCTTGTCCTAAAGTCATGGGTACAGCGTCTTGAAGCTGGGTTCTTCCCATTTTTAGAACTTCTTTAAACTCTACTCCTTTTTTAGCAAAAGCAACTTCTAATCCAGAAAGCGTTTTAATAAAACTTTCCATTTTTAAATAAAGTGCAATTCTAAATGCCGATGGATAAGCATCGTTTGTAGACTGCGAACAATTTACGTGATTATTTGGGTGCAAAAAGTTGTATTCTCCCTTTTTATGTCCCAGATATTCAAGTCCAATGTTGGCGATTACTTCATTCGCATTCATGTTTACAGAAGTTCCCGCACCGCCCTGAATTAAGTCGCTTACAAATTCACCATCAAATTTTCCGGCAATTACCTGATCGCTTCCGTAGCAAATTGCTTCGGTGATTTTAGGATCAAGCGCGCCGCAGTCTTTATTGGCAAGAGCTGCTGCTTTTTTCACGTATCCTAACGCTTTGATAAACAAAGGCTCTTTTGAAATTGGAATACCTGTAATATTAAAATTTTCTACTGCTCTAAAAGTCTGGATTCCATAGTACAAATGATTAGGAATTTCTAATTCTCCTAAAAAATCATGCTCCTTTCTTGTTGATTCCATATAATAAAATTGATCTGTTTTTACTTCAAAAATAAGTGTAAAGCTACATCAAATTATGCATTAAAAATGTGAATGAAATCAAAAATGATTTGCGATTTTAACGTCCTATTTTAATGCAAATTATTATCTTTTCAGCCTTAAAATATATTATTAAAATACAATTGAAAAAGGAGAGCGAATATTTTCTTGATAAAGAATATAATACGATTATTTACGCCAAAGACGATCTTAATTTTAAAGATTTCGAATGCTGCGTTTTTAATAATTGTAACTTTTCGGCCTGCACTTTTTTAGCCGTTACCTTTATCGATTGTGTTTTTAACGACTGCACTTTTAGCGAAGCGAAGATTAATTATGTGGCTTTTAGAACCGTTACTTTTAATCGATGTGAGATTAAAGAAGTAAATTTTGCCATGTGCGATAAACTGATTTTTGAAGTTCGTTTCAACGATTGTATTCTCGATTTTTCTAAGTTTTATACTTTAAAAATAAAAGCAACTCCTTTTACTAATTGCAGTTTAATAGCGGTAGATTTTATGGCTGCCGACTTAACAAACGTGCTTTTTGACAACTGCGATTTGTACCGATCTGAATTTGATAAAGCCATTGCCAACAAAGCCGATTTTAAAACGAGCTACAATTATGCCATTGACCCGTCTAAGACAAAACTTAAAAAAGCTGTTTTTTCTTTGAACGAATTAAAAGGGTTATTGTTTAAACATGATGTGATTGTGAGTAATTAGTCATGTTTGTTGTTTGTTGTTTGTTGTTTGTTGTTTGTTGTTGTTCTTCTGAGATTTTGGGAGTATTGATTTTGGTAAAAACAATAAGATCAATAATACACCTGCCAAACACAATAAATGAATACAGGTTCCATAGAAAAAACCAGTATAGAAATGCGTAAAATCAGTTTTGCCTTCTGCTAAAAAATAAAATACGCTTCCTGTTAGCGTAATTCCCAATGCTCCAAATAATTGCTGTAAGGTAGAATAAACTCCAGATGCGTTTCCAATTCTGTTTTGAGGTAAATCTTTCAGTGCAATATTGGCAAAGGAAGGCAAAACCAAAGCGACACCAATACCATGGAGTGCCATTACGATATATCCTTTGTAATCAATTGTTTGATAATAAAAAAGAATAAGCTGTAAAATAAGAGAAGCCATAAGCAGCAGAACGCCAAAGATTAAAACGGTTTTGCCAAAACGAAGCACTAATTTGGCGGCAAAAAATGACGCCAGAATAAAACCGCTTCCCTGAAATACAATAAAATATCCTGCCTGCATGGGCGAAAGCCTGATCGCATCTTGCAGAAAAATAGCCAATACAAAAAAATACGCATCGAGCATTAACATAAAAAGAGCCGAAGCCGAAACTGCCATATTAAAATTCTTATGCGTAAAAAGCTCCATGTTTAATAATGGTTCTTTATTTTTTGATTTCCTTTTAAATTGTCTTAATATAAAACCAATAAGAAATACGATCGATACCGGAAGTGTTATGGTAACCAAATCGCTTTGTTCTAATCCTACAGCCATCGAAAAAACCAATAATCCAAGCCCAATACACAATATAAAAGCACTCCAGTAATCCATTTGTGAAGAAGAAGAATCTTTGGATTGATCGAGATAACGAATGGCGAGCAAAATGGTCATTACACAAATAGGAATATTGATAAGAAATATATACCGCCAGGATTGGTCAACTAAAAAAGGTTGAAGTTCTACCAGAAATCCGCCTAAGAACTGTCCCAGCATAGTGCCAATTCCAATTGCAATTCCGTACCAGCCCATCGCGTAAGTGCGTTCTTTATGCTCTGTAAAAAGAACCTGAATATAAGATAAGACTTGCGGTGACATCAAACCAGCACTTATACCCTGAAAAAATCGCAGTGCAACAAGCTGATTTATTGTAACAGCAAAACCACATCCGGCAGAGGTAATCATAAAAAGGAATAAACCTAAAATAAAAATTTTCTTTCTACCGAAATAATCTCCTGCTTTACCGCCAATTATTAAAAAAGAAGCAAAACCAACCATATACATGGCTACAACCAACTGAATTTTTCCATTACTCGAACCGAGTCCTCGTTGAATAGACGGAATCGCAATGTTTACAATAAAGATATCCAAAATGGTAAGCAAATGTGCCAATAACAAAATAAGAAGCGAAATGTATTTTTTATTTTTCATATTATATAGAATGATCTATCTATTTTTGATTAAAAAAAATCAGAAAAACTGATTTATAGTTTTTTTTACAGCTTTTAGATCGTTAGTATTGCCGTTTATACTTGCCGAAACTATGGCGCCTTCTATCATTAAAAAGAGGGTGGTTTGCAGTACATTTTTTTCTATTAAAGGCGTTTTTCCTGTACTAATTTCATCAACTAAAGCATCGATATAATCTCGCTGGCGTTCTTTATGTTCGACAATAAATTGTTCTATTTTTTTATCTTCCCGCCCAATTTCAGCATTAATTTTAATAAAATGACAGCCGGAACAATTTGCTTCTTCCTGAACTTTAATGCGGTAATCTATTAATTTAAGCAGCTTTTTTAACGGTTGTTTCTCATCTTTTAAATAATCATCAAGATTGGCAAAATATTCTGTTTCCTGCTGTTCCAGATAATGGTACAATAAATCACTTTTAGACTGATAATGTTTATAAAGAGAACCTATCGCAATATCGGCCTCGGCAATAATCTGATTGATTCCTGTGCTGTTAAATCCCTGATGATAAAATAAACGAGAGGCTGTATCGAGTATTCGTTCTTTTACACTGCTTTTCTGTTTCATCTCTCTTTTTTTTGTCAAAGATAAAACAAAAATATATAGAGTTATCTATTTTATTTCAAAATAAAAAAAATCACAAAAGCTGTGATTTTAAATTTTGCTAATTATGAATTGGTTACAAAGTTTTTCCCATTACATAATCTTCCATCAAATACCCATTCCCTATTTCTATATCAACCGTTTCTTTGATTTCAAAACCTATTTTTTTATAGAAATTTAATGCGGCATTAAAGCGGTTTACGTTTAATAAAAGTTGTTTTGAATTATTTTCTAAAGCCAATTCTTCAATAAAATCAAAGACCTTTTTTCCGTACCCTTTTCCTTGTGTTTCAGGCAATAAATAGATCTTATGAATTTTGGTAATGGCTTCATTTTTATACTGATGCTCAATCCCGATAAAACCAATTACAGCTTCTGAATCTAAAATTAAATAGAATAATTGCTCTTTATTCTCGATTTGCTTTGCTAAAGCTTCATGAGAATAAAACAAACCTAACATATAATCTAATTGCGTTTGCGATAAAATTTCGCCGTAAGTAATAGGCCAAGTGATGTTTGTAATTTCCTGAATTGTTTTGATATCACCTAAACCTGCTTCTGAAATGCTAATCATAATGTATTTTGAAGTATATTTTAATTTGTAAAAACTTGATTTTCCTGTTCGCTTACGCGGATGAAAGTCGTTCGTTTGGTCAGCTCTTTTAATCTTGATGCGCCAACATAGGTACAAGTACTTCGCAGACCTCCCAAAATATCCAAAACCGTAGCGATTACATTTCCTTTAAAAGGTACTTTTACCGTTTTCCCTTCACTGGCTCTGTATTCTGCTACACCGCCAGCATGTTTTTCCATTGCCGTTGCCGAACTCATTCCGTAAAACTGTTTGTATTTTTCGCCGTTTATTTCGATTAGTTCTCCTCCGCTTTCCGTATGTCCGGCTAACATTCCGCCCAGCATTACAAAATCAGAACCTGCACCAAAAGCTTTTGCAACATCTCCCGGAGTCGTACAGCCGCCGTCGCTTATAATGTGACCGCCTAAACCATGCGCAGCATCGGCACATTCTATAATCGCAGAAAGCTGCGGATACCCAACGCCTGTTTTAACACGTGTTGTACATACAGATCCCGGCCCAATTCCCACTTTTACAATATCGGCGCCAGCCAAAAGTAATTCTTCGGTCATTTCTCCTGTAACTACGTTTCCGGCTATAATGATTTTATCAGGATATTGTTTTCGGGTTTGTTTTAAGAACTGAACAAAATGTTCTGAATAGCCGTTTGCCACATCAATACAAATGAATTTCAATAACGGATTGGCATTAATAACTCTGCCAATTTTCTCAAAATCTTCTTTTCCGGTTCCGGTACTTATGGCAATATAATTGTAGAAATCTGGTGTCGCATTTTTTAAAAAGCTATTCCATTGTTCTAAGGTATAATGTTTATGAATGGCGGTGAAAAGCTTTTCTTTTGCCAAAACCTGAGCCATTTCAAAAGTACCAACGGTATCCATATTTGCAGCCATTATTGGAATTCCTGTCCAATCTGAAGTGCTGTGTAAAAACTTAAAATTTCGTTCTAATGAAACTTCAGATCTGCTTTTGAGCGTTGATCTTTTTGGGCGAATCATTACGTCTTTAAATCCTAATTTCAGATCCGTTTCTATTCTCATGGCTTTGAATTTTGGTTACTTTCAAAGATAGGAATTTTTAGATTGCAGCTTTTAGAAATTAGATTTTAGATTGTTAAACTTTGTGGCTATTTGGCACACGGATGACACGGATTCGCGTTCGCGAAAACGCGGATTTTGCGCGGATTCTTTAATTTAGTTTGTTTCAGGTTTCAGGTTTATCATTGGAGCGCGTTTCGACTTCGCTCAACGTGACAAACTGCAACTGAAAACTGTTACTAAAAACTGAGACTGAAAACTGAGACTGAGACTGAAAACTAAAAAACTAAAAAACTAAATACTGAACACTAAAAATTACCCGTGTATCGTCTCTCCTTTTCCGTAATTCGTGATAATCGATTCTTCAAATTCTAACCATTCTCTCCAGCGTTTTTCAACGTCAATTCCGGTTCCGTATTTACGTGCGTAGGTGATGAATGTGGTGTAATGTCCGGCTTCGCTTTCCATTAATTCTCTGTAGAAAACGGCTAGTTCTTCATCCTGAATGTTTTCAGATAAAACTTTGAAACGTTCGCAGCTTCTGGCTTCGATCATGGCTGAGAATAATAATCTTTCTACAAGACTGGAAACACGGCTTCCGTCACCGCTTTTTTTCATGTATTGGTATAGTTCGTTTACATATTCGTCTTTACGTTCGCGTCCTAATTTTAATCCTCTTTTGATGATGATATTGTGAACTTGTTCGAAATGATCGATTTCTTCTTTGGCTAAAGCCAATAAATCTTTTACTAAATCCTGATGCTCAGAGTTATTGGTAATAATCGTGATCGCGTTTGTTGCTGCTTTTTGCTCGCACCAAGCGTGATCTGTTAAGATTTCTTCTATGTTTTTTTCTACGATATTAACCCATCTTGGGTCTGTTGGCAATTGTAGTCTTAATACGCCCATGTCTAAAAATTATGAGTTATGAGTTAAAAGTTATAAAAGCAAAAATCGAAAGTCAAAAATAAGGCTTTTGACTTTCGACTTTAAAATCTTTAAGACTTATAATTAATTAATTAATAGGCAAAAATTGGTCTTTCGCTCATTAATTCGTTTACTTGTTCAGCAACTTCTTCAATAACGTCTTCGTTTGTATGATCAACAAGAACTTTATCGATTAAAGCTACGATAGTTTCCATATCTTTTTCAACTAAACCACGAGTTGTGATTGCAGCTGTTCCTACACGAATTCCAGAAGTAACAAATGGAGATTTGTCATCAAATGGCACCATGTTTTTATTTACTGTAATTTCTGCTTTTACTAATGCATTTTCAGCTTCTTTTCCAGAAATATTTTTATTTCTTAAGTCGATAAGCATCATGTGGTTATCAGTTCCGCCAGAAATAATATTATATCCTCTTTTTACGAAAGCATCAGCCATTGCGTTTGCATTTTTTTGCAATTGCATTGCATAAGAAAAGAATTCGTCTTTTAATGCTTCACCAAAAGCAACTGCTTTAGCAGCGATAATGTGCATTAAAGGTCCTCCTTGGTTTCCAGGGAAAACAGCTAAGTCTAATAAAGAAGACATCATTCTGATTTCTCCTTTTGGAGTTTTTAATCCTTGTGGGTTTTCGAAATCTTTCCCCATTAAAATCAATCCGCCGCGAGGTCCGCGTAATGTTTTGTGAGTCGTTGTAGAAACGATATGACAATGTGGAATTGGATCATTCATTAATCCTTTTGCAATAAGACCTGCAGGGTGAGAAATATCAGCAAATAAAATTGCTCCTACACTGTCAGCGATTTGTCTGAAACGAGCAAAATCCATATCACGAGAATAAGCCGAAGCTCCAGCGATGATTAATTTTGGTTGTTCTTTTGTTGCAATTTCCTGAATTTTATCATAGTCTAAACGACCTGTTTCAGCATCTACACCGTAAAAAACCGGACGGTATAAACGTCCTGAAAAGTTTACAGGAGAACCGTGAGTTAAGTGACCACCGTGAGATAAATCGAAACCTAAGATAGTATCACCAGGATTTAAACAAGCATGGTATACTGCAGTATTTGCCTGAGATCCTGAATGAGGCTGTACGTTTGCATATTCAGCACCAAATAATTCTTTAGCTCTGTCAATAGCAATTTGCTCGATAACGTCAACTACTTCGCAACCGCCGTAGTATCTTTTGCCAGGATAACCCTCTGCATATTTGTTAGTTAAAACAGAACCAGCTGCTTCCATTACCTGATCACTTACAAAATTTTCTGAAGCGATTAGTTCTAATCCGTGAATTTGTCTATCTTTTTCTTCTAGAATAAGATCAAAAATTTGTTCGTCGCGTTGCATTTTTTCGTTTTTCGTTAATTTCCTGCAAAAATACAAAAAAACGTTTGTGATACTGGTAGATTATGATATATTTGACATATAATTTTTCAACAAATAATTAACATTCAACATGCCAATAACCGCCAACGATACTAAAAGAAAATCATGGTTAGAAGTACCTGAAAATAGCGACTTCCCTATTCAAAATATCCCTTTCGGTGTATTTCTTACCAAAGAAAATGTCGTTACTGTAGGAACTAGAATTGGCGATTACGCTATAGATTTAGGGGCTTTACAACAATTAAACTATTTTGAAGGAATAGATTTAACTGATGATATGTTTATGCAGGACACGCTTAATGATTTTATTTCTGACGGAAAAAAAACATGGCGTTTAGTTCGAAATCGTATCGCAGAGATTTTCGACGAGACGAATCCTCAGCTTAGAGATTCAACAAAAGACCGCGATATTGTTATTTTTAATATCGACGATGTCGAAATGCAATTACCGGTTCTAATTGGTGATTATACAGACTTTTATTCCAGTAAAGAACATGCTACAAACGTAGGTAAAATGTTCCGTGACCCAGAGAATGCGTTACTTCCAAACTGGTTACACATTCCAGTTGGATACCACGGAAGAAGTTCTACAATCGTTCCATCTGGGATTCCGGTTCATAGACCAATGGGACAAACAATGCCTGCCGGCGGCGATTATCCTGTTTTTGGTCCGTCTCGTTTGGTAGATTTTGAATTGGAAACTGCTTTTATTACTACTGATGTGAATATCATGGGAGAAAATATCCCAACGTATGAAGCTGAAGATTATATTTTCGGGATGGTTTTATTGAACGACTGGAGCGCGCGCGATATTCAAAAATGGGAATATGTGCCTCTTGGACCATTCTTAGCCAAAAACTTTGCAACCTCAATTTCTCCGTGGATTGTAACTATGGATGCTTTAGAGCCTTTTAGAACAAAAGGACCTAAACAAGATCCGTCGCCGCTTCCGTATTTACAGACAAAAGGTAAAAAAGCTTTTGATATTCATTTAGAAGTTTCTATAAAACCCGAAGAAGCAGAAGAAACTATAGTTTCAAAGTCAAACTTTAAATATTTATACTGGTCAATGAGTCAGCAATTGGCGCATCATACTTCAAACGGATGCCGCGTAAATTCTGGTGATATGATGGGTTCAGGGACTATTTCAGGACCAACTCCGGATAGTTTTGGCTCTATGCTTGAATTGACTTGGGGCGGAAAAAATCCATTAAAATTAAATGATGGAAGCGAACGTAAATTTATTGAAGATAACGATACGGTAATCATCAGAGGTTTCTGCGAAAATGCCGAAGTAAGAATTGGTTTTGGAGAAGTAGCGAGTCAGCTGTTACCTCCATTTATCAGACAATGAAGAGCAGATGCCGCATCTGAAGAGATCTAGAAAATAAAAAAAGCCTTGGTAATCCAAGGCTTTTTTATGCTTTATACTTAACGAAAAATTGAAAGAAAAAGTTATTTTATTCCAAAATCATTTTTACCCAAACCAAACGATGATCTGAACTTGATTCCCGTTTTTCAACTAATTCTGACATTGGCTCACCTTTTGCAGGCCAGAATACACCACTTTCGAGAACCTTAAAGTCTAATCTTGATGGTAATACATAATCAGCCCGCATTCTCCAAAAGGCTGTATGATTAACTGCAAAGGGATTTTCAGGACTATATTCAGCACCGCCTTTGCTGGCAGGTGTAAAGTCGCTATTAATTTTCGGACTGTCTATCAAAGACTTTATACCTTCTCTAATAGCGTCTCCTTCAACTGGTGAAGCATTTTGATCACCCATTATGACAAATCGAGAATCTGGAGACAAACCACCTTTTACTCCTTTATCATCATAAATATAAGAAGCCGAATTGTCTGAAATATAATCTCTCCAGAATCGGATTTCATCATGATTTCTTTTCCCATTTCGATCTTCATCACCATCAAAAGTAGGAGGAGTTGGATGACTGACTAAAACATGAACTATTTTGTTACCAATCTCTACAGGAACATCCCAGTGCGATTTTGAAGATAATGGAAATTCCTTCCATACTTTCTTGCTATACCAATCCGATCCATCTGCTTTTTTGGTAACCAATACTCCTGGCATATCTTTCCATTTAAAATGTTGAAAAGTACGAACTGCCTTAACATCAATAGGATATTTAGATAAAAGCATCATGCCATATTGCCCGGGATACATACCAAATCCCCATGCATCATTTCCAAAATTATTTAATTTTCCATCATTGTTCAAATCGTAAGGACTTGGCTGGCCAGTATTCACTGTTGAATAATAGTAATAAGGATAATCAATAGCCGCTGCTCCGCCCTGGCTCACATTCAAGTAATTTTTGATGAATGCCTTCACTCCAAGTTCAGGGTCTTTAATGTAATCGAATTCATTTAGCAAAATAACGTCTGGCCTAACAGTCTGAATAATCTGGGCGATATTTCTGATTTGAGTATTATGCCCTGAACTAAGTTGATTAATCAACATCTGCTCCGATTTTCCCATTGCGCCTTTGGGAGAATAATTATCAGATTCCATACTCACATTGTAGGTAGCAAATGTAAGTTCTGGTTTTTCCTGCGGCTCAGACTGTGAAAATAAAGCTCCGGAAGAAAGCACGGAAAGGATAAAAAATATTTTCTTCATATAAAATTAAATCTGCATTTCTGCATTGTTGAACATACGAATATAAGAAGGATGTTGGGACACATGGCAAATCTGTCTGTTAAATATACAATAAAAAAAAGCTGCCACTTTTGGTGACAGCTCAAATGATATAAGAAAGTCTCTGTATATCTGATAATTTTATCACAGATTAAAAAATCAAAGTTTTTTATAATATGTGACTACTATTTTTATGCCGGAATCTGCTGGCTCAAGCAGTGTAAAGTTCCAAATCCCCAGATGAAATCAATACAACTAATACCGATTACTTCGCGATCTGGAAAACATTCTGCTAAGATATTTAACGCAACGCGGTCGTTGCTGTCGTTAAATGTTGGAACCAGAACACAATTATTCAAAATTAAGAAGTTAGCATAACTTGCCGGTAATCTTAAATCTTCAAAATCGACACGTTTTGGCATCGGAAGCGCTACAATAACGGGCGATTTTCCGTTTTCTAATTTTGCATTTTGCAAACGTTTCAAATTGTCCTGCAAAGGTTTGTAGTTTGAATCGTTTTTATCTGTTTCAACAATTGTTACGATCGTATCTTCATTAACGAATCGGCATAAATCGTCGATGTGTCCGTGTGTATCATCTCCTTCTATTCCATCTCCAAGCCATATTACATTGGTTACACCCAGATATTCTTTAAAAACGGCTTCGTAATCTTCTTTTGTAAAACCAGCGTTACGAACCTGAATGGTTGGATGCATTAAGCATTCTTCAGAAGTTAATAAAGTTCCTTTTCCGTTTACATCAATTGCACCGCCTTCTACAATTACTGGTTTTCCTTTGTACATAACCTGAGTTAAAGGCACCTCAATAAAATCGGCTACTTTACCCGGAACAAATTTGTCGAGTTGGTAGTTTTTATACTTTGCCCAGCCATTGAAGTTGAAATTTAAGGCTTCTCTCTTTGAACCATTTTTTACAATAATCGGTCCTGAGTCACGCATCCAGCTTCTGTTGGTTTTATGAACAATAAAAGAAACGTTTTTAATATTTACGCGTGCTCTTTCAAGCATTTCGGCTACTTTTTCTTTTAGTTTTTCATCGGCTACGACCAAAAAAACGGTTTCAAAAGCGGCTACTTTTTTAATAAATTCTACAAAAGCCCATTGAACAGCTTCGTATTTTCCCGGCCAGTCATTACCATTATGCGGAAAACACAATACAATTCCTTGTTGCTTTTCCCATTCTGCTGGAAATCTTCTATTATTTGTTGACATAAATAGGTTCTAATTTTGAAAGTGTACAAAGATAAGCATTCGTTAGGATTATAAAACATTTGAGCAAAAATCCTCAGTCATTTCACAAATAATATCTTCCAAAAATTAAGTTAAAGATTAAATAATGAAGGCTTAATATTCGACCGAAGCTGTCTAGTTACTTTTGGCAAAAACTAAAACACTAACACAATGAAAAAATTAAGTATCACATTATTAGCTGCTTCCTTAATAATAGCAAGCTGTAATAACGATGAAAACTCTAAAAACGAAGAACAAGAAGTTGTTGTAAATGAAAACCCGGGTACTTTTAAAGAAATTGGTTCGATTAAAATTGGCGGAGAAGCTGCTGCTGAAATCTCGGCTTACTGCGAAAAAACAAAAAGACTTTTTACTGTAAATAACAGCGGTGTAAACCAAATTGATGTTATTGATATTACAGATCCAACAAAACCAACAAAAATTGGTCAAATTAATTTAGCTTCTTATGAAGGTGCTGCCAATAGTGTTTCGGTTTTTGACGGAAAACTGGCTGTTGCTTTAGAATCGACTACAAATAAACAAGCTAACGGAAAAGTGGTTGTTTTTAACACAAGTGATTACAGCTTAATCAAACAAGTTACTGTTGGTGCTTTACCGGATATGATTACCTTTTCTCCAGACGGAAAATTTATTATGACAGCAAACGAAGGAGAACCAAACACAGATTATTCTCAGGATCCTAACGGAACTATTTCTATCATAGAGACAAGTACTTATACTGTTACCACTCTTGATTTTGCTTCTTTCAGCAGTCAGGCCGCAACATTAGCAAAGGATGGATTCAGAATTTCTAAGGCAGCTAAGAGTTTTGCTCAGGATATTGAACCGGAATACATTACAATTTCTGATGATTCTAAAACGGCTTGGGTAACCTTACAGGAAAATAATGGTGTTGCAAAAGTTGATTTAACTTCAAAAACCATTACAGCTATTTATCCTTTAGGTTTAAAAGATTTCAATACTGCCGAAAACGCAATTGATGTAAGCGACAGCGATGATAAAATTGCTTTTAATCCCTGGAAAGTAAAAGGAATGTTTATGCCGGATGCTATCAGCCATTTTACTTCTAATAATGTTCCTTATTTTGTAACTGCAAACGAAGGCGACGCAAGAGAATATACTGCTAATACCGATATTAAACGTATGAAAAGCATGAAATTGGATGCAACTGTTTTTCCTGATGCCGCGACTTTAAAACTAGATCCTAGTTTAGGAAGATTAAACCTTGTTGCTGATATGGGAGATACAGATGGTGACGGTGATTTAGACGAAATGGTAAGCTTTGGTGCAAGATCATTCTCTATCTGGAACGGAAACACTGGAAAAATTGTTTATGACAGCAAAAATGATGTTGACAAAAAAACATACGAATTAGGAACTTACGATGATAAACGAAGCGATGATAAAGGTTCTGAACCAGAAGCGGTAGTGGTTGCTAAAATGGGAAATCAAAATATTTTGTTTGTTGGTCTTGAAAGATCTGATGCTTTTATGACTTATGATGTAACGAATCCTACTTCTCCTCAATATTTACAAACGGTAAAAACAGGTGATGCTCCAGAAGGAGTTTTATTTATCCCAGCTTCTAAAAGCCCTACAAAAAGAAGTCTTATAGTAGTAAGCAGTGAAGGTGACGGAACAATCAAAATCTATCAGCCAGATTTAAAATAACCAGTATTTTAAAGATTCTAAAAGGGTAAAGTTTAAACTTTACCCTTTTTTTGTGCTTAAATTTTAAATTTAATTAACAGATTTTCAGAATTGTAAGTTAAATAGTGGGAATTATGTAAGACCAAATAGAACACATTCCAAAACACGAGCCATAAATTTGTCAAGAGTTTAAAATAAAAACTAAATTAAATTTTTGATATCATGAAAAAGAAATTAGCTTCCGTATCCCTTTTACTATTAGCCCTGACCGCAGGTGCACAAAATATGGCTACAACTTCTGCAAAACCATCTGTTGATCAACCAGAATACAACAAATGGTCTATCGAACTAAATGGCGGTGTTAACAAACCTACCAGAACTATGACTCCAGGTTATACTACCGAAAGTGCAAATTTCTTTCACGGTGATTTGGGTGTAAGATATATGTTTAATCCTAAATTTGGGGTAAAGTTAGATGTTGGTTACGACCAATTTAAAGAGAAAAAGAATACGCCTGATTTTGAAAGCCGTTATGTTAGAGCGAGTTTTCAGGGGGTAATAAACGTAGGCCGAGCTTTAAACTTTGAGACATGGACGAATACAATTGGTATTTTGGCGCATGGTGGTTTTGGGGTTTCGCAAATTAGTACCGAAACTGGTTTTGGCGGACAAGATTATATGGCTCATGGAATCGCTGGTATTACCGGACAAATTAAATTAAGTAACAGAGTGGCATTGACAGGTGACCTTACCGGAATTGTTAATGGAAGACAAAACTGGAACTTTGATGGAATGGGTAATACTACAACCGGATCTTTTGATGGTGTTTTATTAAACGCATCTGTAGGTCTTACGTTTTACTTAGGTAAAAATGAAAAACATGCTGACTGGGTTGGCGAAGAAGACAGAATTGGTGAATTGGAAAAAAGAGTGGACTTAATCGAAACTGGTCTTATTGACAGTGATAAAGATGGTGTTGCTGATTTATACGATTTAGAGCCAAATTCAATTGCAGGAGTTGCTGTTAACACAAAAGGTCAGTCTATTGATACTAATCAAAATGGTGTACCAGATGAGTTAGAAAGCTACTTAGACAAAACTTACGAAAAGAAAGGAAGCGGAACGGCTACAAACAATACTGTTGAAGAATTAATCAACGGAGGTTATGTAAATGTTTACTTCGACTTTAATTCGTCTAAACCAACAAATGCTTCTTTATCTGGTGTTGATTTCTTAGTGAAATATTTGAAAAACAATCCAGGAAAATCTGCCGACATTATTGGTTATGCTGACGAGATTGGAAACTCAAGCTACAACACTGAGTTATCTAGAAAAAGAGCTGAAGCTGTGAAAAAAGTAGCAGTAAATGCTGGAATCGATGCTTCGAGATTAAATGTAATTGCTAACGGAGAAGATACTTCAGTTAACAAAAATTCTAAAGAAGCACGTCAGATCGTGAGAAGAGTTACTTTCCAAGTGAAATAATTTCTATACTATATATTAAAAAAGGCGGTTTCATTAATTTGAAACCGCCTTTTGTTTTTTATATCAAGATAGAATTAATTATCTATCGATTGCTCTTTTTGTAATATCACCAAAAGCATCAATTCTTCTGTCTCTAAAGAACGGCCAGTTTTGACGAACGTTTTCCTGTAAGTCTAGATCAACCTCAGCGATTAGAATTTCTTCCTGATCGTGAGAAGCCTGAGCCAAAATTTCTCCCTGAGGCCCTGCAATAAATGATGCTCCCCAGAATTGAATTCCTTCTGTTCCTTCAATATATTTTTCAAGACCAATTCTATTTGCTGCTGCAACGAAAACACCATTTGCAACGGCATGGCCTTTCATTACATTCATCCAGGCTCCGTATTGGTTTTCTCCGTATTGTTCTTTTTCTTTTGGATGCCATCCAATTGCTGTTGGATAAAATAAAACCTCAGCACCTTTTAAAGCTGTAATACGTGCTGCTTCCGGATACCATTGATCCCAGCAGATAAGTGTTCCAACTGTTCCTTTTTTAGTTTCGATTGCCTGAAAACCTAAATCACCCGGAGTGAAATAGAATTTTTCATAGAAATGCGGATCGTCCGGAATGTGCATTTTACGGTATAAACCAGCTTCTGTACCATCTGTATCGATAATGTAAGCGCTATTATGGTAAATTCCAGCCATTCTTTTTTCGAAGAAAGGAACAATAATAACTACTCCTAATTCTTTCGCTAATTCGCTGAAAGCAATAAATGAAGTACTGTAAAGCGGTTCTGCTAATGCAAAATTATCTACGTCTTCGCTTTGGCAGAAATAATGACTGCTATATAATTCCGGAAGTAAGATAACCTCTGCTCCTTTTCCTGCAGCATCTCTTACCCAGCTGATACATTTTTTTAGATTATTCTCGGCAACATCATTCAGATTTAACTGAATAACCGCTATTTTATACTTTCTTTTCGGCATGACATAAAATTTAGAGTGCAAAAATAGTAATTTTTAGAGGAATGACAAAGTCCCAAAGTTTGATGCTTTAGCGAATTAAGTTTATTTGTAGTTAGTAAATTCTTCTAATTGTAAATTGACTTTTTCAATAACTTCCTCGATATTATAGAACTCTGTTTTAAAAATAAAACTCAAATGATATATTATATTTTCTTGATGCAATTGATATTCAAAATTAATTTTAGAAAATTCATCATTTTTAGTATTTCTATACCATTTATCAAATAACTTTTGCCTAAAATCCTGTTTGAAATCAACGCTGTCACAAACATAATTTAATATTATACTCGGATTGCTTTTAAAATAATCATTAATTATTTTAGTAATTGTAACTTCTATAAAAGGATCGTTAAAAAATTTTTGATTATTGGATTCATAAAAATCAATTGCGTATAACTTATCAAAGAAATCAATATTGAAATCCATTCTTTGAAAACTAACAAAATATTCTAAACCGTGCTTTGTAGTAAAATAAAAAAGAGGGTATAAACCCTCTTCTGAAATATATTGATACATAAAGAAATTTTATTTTTTCTTTAATCTTGCTATAACCTCTTTTCGATGTTCTTCTTTTAAATCTACCATTTTTTTAAGAACAGAAACTGTCTTAGCATTTGGCTTTATGATTATTGTTTTTTCCATGATTGTTTTTGAATTACCATACAAATGTAAGAAAAAAAATCACATCTCTTTCGTATCAATTAAATTACATTTCTCAAAAAATATAAATTCTTACAATTTTATCGAAATAAAAAAACCACTTTACATCAATTTAAAAAATTAAATCTCCGCAAAATGGTTTTCTAACCTAAAAATATATCCGTTTAAAAAGGGTTATTCGATAACTACTTTTTGAGTTAAGAATTCAGTTTCTGATTTTTTGAATTTGATTTCGAAAGTTCCTTTTACAGCCGATTTGAATTTATAAACTGTCTTTTTTGGTTCTGGTACTTGCTGCGTGCAAACTCCTGTTGGATATTTTACTTCAACCTGTAATCCTTTTACTGTTCCAATTGTCGCATCGCTTATTTTAACGAATTCTCCGCAGGCATTGTCTAAAACATAAGTTACGTCATAACTTAATTCTTCGTTTACTTTTCCGGTTGCTGCTCCTTTAATTTCTGTTACAAATGCTATTTTATTTTTAACGGGAGTTTCTTCCGGTTTATCATCATCACTGCTACACGCTACAAAAGCAGTTGTTAAAAATAATACTACTAAAACTGATTTTAATCTAAAACTTTTCATATAAAATAATAATTAATTGTTAATTACTATAAAGACGGGATAGCGTTGCGATGGTTGCTTTTAAAATTTGTTAATTATTTCAACAAAAACATTAAACACCTGAAATTAAGAAAGTTATTAAATAAAAATAATTTTCAAAAGAAACGTAATTTCTTATGAAAATTATTTTTTATTGCTTAGCCCCGATAGAAACGGCATCCTTTTTCTTGCTCCTTTAGCAAGGAAAAGATAAAGTGAATAGCGGGACAACTGTTCTTTTGAAAACGACTTATATTGCTTCTAAAACAAAAAACACCAGCCTTTCGACTGGTGTTTTGTTTACTTTTTGATGTATATTTTTTAGCTTTTTTTAGTAAAAATCTTTTTAAATAGATTTACAAATGCCAAAACTACTAAGCCTAATACCAAACCTATTACAAATTCTTTTATAATGGATGGGATATTTATTTCGGCTGCCAAATGATGGAAATACGGGATGTAGTGCACGAAGATACCTCCGGCAACTAATAATAAAGCTATTGTACCAATTACAGTTAAGCCTTTAATTACTAAAGGAAGAGCTTTTACTAAAATGTTCCCGATGAATTTTGAGATGCTTTTTTCGTTTTTGCTAAACTTAATAAGTTTATAACCCGCTTCGTCCATTCGTACAATAAGTGCTACAATACCGTATACGCCTATAGTTGCTACTAAAGCAATAATAGAGGTTACTATTATTTGCTGTGTAATTGGCTGTCCAATAACGGTTCCTAAAGCTATAATTACAATCTCGACAGATAATATAAAATCGGTTATAATGGCTGATTTTATTTTTCCTTTTTCGGCTTCCAGAATTTGTTCTTCTGTCATGGCCTCTTCTGTTATTCCGTGAGATTCTTCGTATTTGTGTGGAAAAATAAACTCATAAATTTTTTCGGCACCTTCATAGGCCAGAAAAAGTCCTCCTAATACTAAAATAACGATTATCGCCGTAGGTAAAAATGCGCTTAACAAAAATGCTATTGGTAAAATAATGATTTTGTTAAGAAGTGATCCTTTACTGATTGCCCACAATACCGGAAGTTCTCTTGATGATGCAAAACCCGAAGCTTTTTCGGCGTTTACAGCTAAATCGTCGCCTAAAATTCCTGCTGTTTTTTTTGCTGCAACTTTACTCATTACTGCAACGTCGTCCATAATTGCTGCGATATCGTCTAATAGTACGAAAAAACCTGATGCCATTATATTTCTATTTGTTCAATGTTTAGTTGTGCGAATCTAACACTTTTTATGCGAATCTCTTTAATGATAATTAGATTATATTTTTAGCTGCACTGACCTAATAAAAGCCAGATAATTACAAATACGAAAATGGTTCCAAAACAACCTCCGCCTAACTTCTTTGCGCCATAACCGGCGATTAATCCTCTAAATATATTGTTCATGATGTTTGTTTTTATGTTACTGTAAATATGAGAATTAAAGCCAGTGTTTTACTTATATGAATTTTAAAAAAGTTTCATTATTCACGGATTTAAACATAAAAAAACACCAGCATTGCTGCTGGTGTTTTTATGATATTCAGAAGATACACAACAGTGCGTCTCTGCTATAAATTATTTAACTTCCTGGGTTTGATTTCTGAAAACCAATTTCCCATCAAAAGCATCTAATAAAATGATGCTGTCTGTAGTAATGTTTCCTGCCAAAATTTCTTTTGACAATTGGTTCAAGACTTCTCTCTGAACCACACGTTTTACAGGTCTTGCACCAAACTGCGGATCATATCCTTTGTCTGACAAGTAAGCAATTGCTTCTGGCGTTGCATCCATAGTAACACCTTGAAGTGCCAGCATTTTTGTAACGCTTTTTAACTGCAGGCTCACAATTTTTGAAATATTGTCTACCGTTAAAGGTGTAAACATTACAATCTCGTCGATACGGTTTATAAATTCCGGACGAACGGTTTGTTTCAATAATCCTAAAACCTCTGTTTTCGCTGCTTCTGTCGCAGATTCAATGCTTCCTTTTAGATTCTCAAACTTTTCTTGTATAATATGACTTCCCATATTTGAGGTCATAATGATGATCGTGTTTTTAAAATCGGCCAGACGTCCTTTGTTATCTGTTAATCGGCCTTCATCAAGAACCTGTAATAAGATATTAAAAGTATCCGGATGCGCTTTTTCGATCTCGTCTAACAAAATAACAGAATAAGGTTTTCTACGAACTGCCTCAGTCAACTGACCTCCTTCATCGTAACCTACATATCCTGGAGGCGCACCAACTAAACGGCTCACACTATGACGTTCCTGATACTCACTCATATCGATACGTGTCATAGCATTTTCATCATCAAAAAGATATTCGGCCAACGCTTTTGCTAATTCTGTTTTACCCACTCCGGTTGTTCCTAAAAACAGGAATGTTCCAACTGGTTTTTTCATATCCTGCAACCCGGCACGGCTTCTTCTAACTGCATCACTTACCGCTTCTATCGCTTCTTCCTGACCCACCACGCGTTTGTGTAGTTCATCTTCCAGATGCAATAGTTTTTCTCTTTCTGTCTGAAGCATTTTCATGACTGGAATTCCAGTCCATTTTGCTACCACTTCTGCAATATCTTCTCTGGTTACTTCTTCTTTAATTAAAGAATTACCAGATTGGAATTCTAACAATTGTTTTTGCAATGCATCCTGACGTTCCTGTGCTTCTTTTATTTTTCCGTAACGAATTTCGGCTACTTTTCCATAATCACCGTCACGTTCTGCACGTTCTGCTTCGTATTTAAAGTCTTCTATTTCTAGTTTTACCGCTTGGATTCCGTCTACGATATCTTTTTCAGATTTCCATCTTGCGTAGATTTCGTTGCGTTCTTCTTTTAAGTTCGCCAAATCCATACGCAGGATTTTCAATTTGCTTTCTTCTTTCTCACGTTTAATAGCTTCGATTTCAATTTCTAACTGCATGATTTTACGATCCAAAACATCCAGTTCTTCTGGTTTTGAATTGATTTCCATACGCAGTTTCGAAGCTGCTTCGTCCATTAAGTCAATCGCTTTATCTGGTAAAAAACGGTTGGTAATATAACGCTGTGAAAGTTCAACAGCGGCTATAATCGCTTCGTCTTTAATTTGTACTTTATGATGTGTTTCGTATTTCTCTTTAATTCCACGTAAAATCGAAATTGCACTTTCGGTATCTGGTTCATCGATCAATACCTTTTGGAAACGTCTTTCCAGTGCTTTATCTTTTTCAAAATACTTTTGATATTCATCTAAAGTCGTTGCACCAATTGCTCTTAACTCACCACGGGCCAAAGCCGGTTTCAGGATATTAGCAGCATCCATTGCGCCTTCACCTCCACCTGCCCCAACAAGCGTATGAATCTCGTCAATAAACAAGACGATATCACCTTCGGCAGCGGTAACTTCTTTTACTACTGATTTTAAACGTTCTTCAAATTCTCCTTTAAATTTTGCACCGGCAATTAACGCTCCCATATCTAATGAGAAAACAATTTTGTCTTTTAAGTTTTCCGGAACGTCTCCGTCTACAATTCTATGTGCCAAACCTTCTGCAATAGCGGTTTTACCTACTCCTGGTTCACCAATAAGCATTGGATTATTTTTTGTTCTACGAGTCAAAATCTGTAATACACGACGGATTTCTTCGTCACGGCCAATAACCGGATCCAGTTTTCCTGTACGTGCTAATTCGTTTAGATTTTTAGCGTATTTATTTAATGAATTATAGGTTTCCTCTGCAGATGCAGATGTTACTCTTTCTCCTTTACGAAGTTCTTCGATTGCGGCTTTTAAACCTTTTCCGGTAACGCCCTGATCTTTTAAAATTTGGGAAACTTTACTTTTTGAGTCGAAAATAGCCAGCATTAAATGTTCGATCGAAACATATTCGTCGTTCATTTTTTGTGCTATAATTTCGGCTTCATTCAAAGCTTTGTTTGCGTCTCTTGAAAGCAGAATATCGCCTCCGGAAACTTTTGGAAAACTCTGAATTGTACTGTCTAATATTTGTAAAAATAACGGCACATTTACGTTGAGTTTTTTCAAAATAAACGGCGCTACATTTTCGTCAACTTCAAAAATGGCTTTGAAGATGTGTTCGTTTTCGATTTGCTGTTGTCCATTTCGCTGCGCTAATTGCTGCGACAGCTGAATGGCTTCCTGCGATTTAATTGTAAATTTATTTATGTTCATAGTTATTACGATTTATGATTGATTAATTCTTTGATATTCGATACCATTAAAATTACAACTTATTGCATTAAATTTTTAACTCAAATGATATAACTTTGTTCTCCAATATTCAAATTATATTCCATAGTAAAAACAAAGACAAAATGACATTAAAATCGCTATTTTTTCGATTTTAAACCGTCAAAAAGTCATAAAGCAAGCCAAATATGAGTTTTTTTAATTCAATCTTCGGAAGTTCAGAGAACTCAGATTCTCCAAAAAGCAAAGTTAATTGGACAGAATTAACCGATATTCACCAATTAATGGAAATAGAAGCGATATCAAACGAGAAACCTGTTGTAATTTTCAAGCACAGTACAAGATGCAGTATAAGCCGTATGGCGCTTAAACAATTTGAAAAAGAATTTGATCTGGAAGGTGTAGTTGATGCCTACTTTTTAGATTTGATTGCGCACCGTGATATTTCTAATGAAATTGCCAGCAGATTTGGTGTTTACCACGAATCTCCTCAATTGCTTTTAATTAAAAATGGAAAAGCAGTTTACAATGTTTCGCACAGCGATATTGATGCCGAAGCATTGAAAAGTAAAGTATAATTTACGCAAAATGATATAAGTAAAACACAAAACACATTCGTTCGTTATCAAATTTTACTTATATCATTTTACAATTTACAATTAACCATTCACAATTAATAATTACCCGTTGAGCCTCCGCCGCTAAATCCTCCTCCTCCAAAATCCATTGGAGAATCTGTTTTTACTTCTGGTTTCATACCCAAAGATGAAGCTACAATTAAAGTCTCTGCATTTAAAAATACATTTGAGTTATTGATTCTGTCTGGTTTAAAAGTCAATCCGCTTTCTTTATTTTTTAATTTTTGAATAGAGAAAAAAGCAATTCCAAACATAATTAATCCCCCAAGCGTTAAAGCTAATTCTATTGGCAAAACAGAATAATAAAATCGGATTGTGAAAATAGTAAAAGCGATTGCTGCAAAACTAATCCATAACAAAATTCTGTCTTTTGTTTTTAAAGCCTGAATCAAATACAAAACCGGCACTATAAACGTAAAAGCATAAAAGAAATAAGCAAACGGGATGTCCTGTCCCGGAAGTATTTCGTTACCTAAAAGCGCCGCTGAAAGTTCTCTTACCACTAAATAATTACAAGAAAGGTAGAACAAAACCAAGCAGAAACTATTGGCTAATGAAAGTCCGCTGTAATAGTAAACCTCAGTTAAATTTTTAATTCTGCTTTTAGTAAAGAAATAAAAACCTGCCGAAACCAACATTGCTATAAAAGGCAAAATTGTTTTACCAATATCACCTATTTCAAACATTCCGAAAAATAAAACTGCAGAAGAAGCCATACAAAAAGCAAACATCGAAGGTAAATGCAGGTATCTTTTATAGGTTAAAAAAGAAGCAATGGAAACAAAAACAGCGGGAGTTAATCCAGTTTCAAAATCTTCCGTAAGTATAACAACTGCTCCGCCAACATTTAAAAGTATCCCTAAAATAAAAGCATCATCTAAGCCATGTCTGTAATATTTGTTTTTTGCCAAAAATTCAGCACCTGCAATACCAACACCTGCAAAAAGAAAACAGCAAATTTTAAAAAAAGATTCTTCACCTGATAATGCAATTAAAGAAATAAAACTGCAAATCGATGAGTAAAGAAATGAGCCCAGCAAAAAGAAACCTAGACGTACCAGAATATTGTTTTGAACTTTAAAAGACGGCAATTCGTTTTTTATTATTTTCTTTTGCTCTTTGCTGATGAATCCAGCGTTTTCTAAAGAATCTGCTTCTTCAACTAAAGCTAAATTGTTTAATAAGTTTTTATCGTGTATAATCATTCGGCTATTTCTTTATTGAAGTTTTTAATTAGTTTAATAAACAATACTATCGAGCCAATGAAGTAAGCTGGTAATATCATGATAAACAATACCCATATATCGCCAAAATCAACATGTTCAAAAACTCTAAATAAGAAGATATTAATTCCGATGTAAGCATAAACAATCATAAAAACATAGAGTGAAATGGCTTTAAGCTGATGACTTATTTTGTAAAAATAAACAGAAGAGCCTGCTAAAAACAATGCAAAAAGCATCCAGGTAAATTCATCCCCAACCATATTGCTTATTGACACAACGCTTATAATATGCAAGGCAAATGTTAGATAAACTAAAGCAAAATGAGTTTTTAAATTGATTTTGGAACTATAAATTGTCCATACAATTAACAAAACCCCTAAAGCAATTGCCGAATAACTAAGACTTTGATTGTCGTAAAAATTATTACTGCTATTAAAAATATCCTGCGGCGTTACCGAAAAGCCTATGTAAGCTGCCAAACCTGTTACGGCAATGGTCAAAACACTTTTATTATCAAAATAATATGCACATACAAAACTGACAATGGTTGGAACCAAAGTTGCCAAACCATAATGTGTTCCAAATGCTTTATATTGAAACTGAAGATATCCTATAAAAATACAAGTGAGGACATTTGCAGTTAAAACTATGTATTCCAGAAAATGGCTTTCTGTTGTTGCCTCTGTTCTCTGAAATCCTTTAGAGTTTTTAAAACAGTAATAAAAACAACCGCAAATAAGAACAAACAAAATAGACAAAAGCGCAATGTGCCCAACACTATCTATATTATCATAAATAAGAATTCCGATTCCGGAAGTAAATAGTAAAACTGAAATCGAAAGCAGCAGTTTTAGCTCTGTATTTAAGGAGAAAATATTCAGACTTCGATATTCTTTAATTTCCTGAAATTGATTTTCGGTTATTAAATTTTTCTCATAAAGACCCTGAGCTGCCTGTTCGTCAAATTGCGTCATATTTTTATTTTAAAAAGGATCAATTCTCAAATTTAGAGAATTAGGCCGGATTTTCTTAAAGTATAAATACTTATTTTAAGAAATAAAAAAACCGATTTGCATTATTTACAAATCGGTTTTATATTATTATGGGAAATCAGCTTTTAGAAAGCGGCTTTCATTTTATCTTTAATAGCATCGAGACATAAGTTATTAATACTGCCTTCGTGCGTGTGTTTAGTTTCTTTTGGAGATTTATATGTTCCGGCTTCTAATTGTTCTGCAACAGCTTTGTAAGCATCTCTAAAAGGCATTCCTTCTACAACCATTTCGTTTAAAGTATCTACAGTAAACAAATAATCGTATTTTTTATCTTCTAAAATATGATCTTTAACTGTAATATCTTTAATCGAAAATATAGCAATATCCAAACAAGATTTTAAAGTTTGAATTGCTGGAAACAAACCTTCTTTTAAAAGCTGTAAATCTCTGTGATAACCACTTGGTAAATTATTGGTAATTAAAGTGATTTCGTAAGGAAGCGCCTGAATCTTATTGCATTTTCCTCTGATTAATTCGAAAACATCCGGATTTTTTTTATGAGGCATAATGCTTGAACCTGTTGTAAGATGCGCTGGAAGACCAATAAAGTCAAAGTTCTGGCTCATATACAAACAAACATCCATAGCAAATTTTGACAATGTCCCCGCAACACTTGTCATGGCAAATGCTACTGTTTTTTCGGCTTTTCCACGGCTCATTTGTGCTGCAACGGCATTGTATTTTAAGGTTTCAAAACCTAATTCCTGTGTTGTAAATGTTCTGTTGATAGGAAACGAACTTCCATAACCTGCAGCGGATCCTAACGGATTTTGATCTACAATTTTAGAAGCTGCGTTTAACATCGTTACATCATCGATTAAACTTTCGGCGTAAGCAGAAAACCACATTCCGAATGATGACGGCATCGCAATTTGTAAATGCGTATAACCCGGCAATAATACATTTTGATGTTTCTCTGCTGATTCCATTAACAAGTCAAACAATGTTTTTACCTGCTCTTTTATCGCTTTTAGTTCATCTTTTAAATACAAATGAACATCAACCAAAACCTGATCGTTACGAGAACGCGCGGTATGGATTTTCTTTCCGGCATCGCCTAGTTTTACGGTTAGAAGATATTCGATTTTAGAATGTACGTCTTCGAAACTGTCTTCGATTTCGAAATTTCCAACGACAATATCAGCAATGATTTCGTTTAATGCATCAACCAAAGAAGTTGTTTCTTCTTGTGTTAATAAACCAATCTGTCCTAACATTTTGGCATGAGCGATTGAACCTAAAGCATCGTATTTTGCTAAAACTAAATCCAGTTCACGATCGTTTCCAACGGTAAAGTGTTCGATTTGTTTATCTGTTGGTATTCCTTTTTCCCAAAGTTTCATAACTTAGATTTTTAGACTTCTTAGATTTTAGATTTTTGGACTGCTTAGATTTTAGACTTCTTAGATTCTAGATTTCTTTCTTTGCTGTTTATTTTCTAATTTATTCTAATGTTGTCGTTTATACTGTTGGTGTTTCTAGCCCCGATAGCAGTGGAAATCCTTTTTCTGGCTTCTTTAGCCAGGAAAAGATTGGAACGGATAGCGGGATTAGCTCCTAATCCTTCGACTTCGCTCAGGACAAGGATTAATATTATAATTTAAAGAAATCAGTTAGTATTTTGATATACAGATCGACTCCTTCTACAATTTCATTTACAAAAATAAATTCGTCTGCTGAATGTGAACGCAGTGTTTCTCCCGGCCCTAGTTTTAAAGACTGACAGCTTAAAACCGATTGATCTGAAAGTGTCGGCGAGCCATAAGTCGTTCTTCCTAATGCAATTCCGGCCTGAACCAAACCATGCGAAACTGGAATAGAAGAAGCGTTTAAATGCATGGATCTTGGTGTTACTTCGGCATCTACATTTGCTTTTACAACTTCCAGAATTTCAGCATTGGTATAACGGTCTGTTACCCGAATGTCTACGACCAAATCACATTCTGAAGGCACAACATTATGCTGCTTTCCTGCATTGATTTGCGTTACGGTCATTTTTACGGGACCTAAAACGTCTGAGATTTTGTCGAATTTATAGTTTTTAAACCATTCCATTACCGGAATTGATTTATATATTGAATTATCGTCGTTTTGATGTGCAGCGTGGCTTGCGGTTCCTTTTACTTTTACGTCAAGAACCAATAAACCTTTTTCGGCAACGGCTAATTGCATTAATGTTGGTTCACCCACAATGGCACAATCTAATTCTGGTAAACTTTTTAAAACGCTGTTCAAACCGTTTTTTCCGCTGCTTTCTTCTTCAGCAGAAGCCACAATTACAATATTATGAGATAGGTTTTGGTTTTCGTAGAAATGTACAAATGTTGCTAATAACGAAACCAGACATCCCCCGGCATCATTACTTCCTAATCCGAATAGTTTGCCGTCTTTTTCGATAGCTTTAAAGGGATCGTTTGTATAAGCCTGATTGGGTCTTACGGTATCGTGATGTGAATTTAGTAAAAGTGTTGGTTTATTTTCGTCGAAATACTTATTGAAAGCCCACACATTATTGTTTTCTCTTTTAAAAGGAATTTCGTTTTGATTGAACCAATTTTCGATTAAAAGTGCCGTTTGATCTTCTTCGCTTGAAAATGAAGGAGTTTCTATAAGGCTTTTTAATAAACTAATTGCTTCCTGGGTAAGCGTATCTATATTTTTCATTTTTGTTAGGTTCTGAGGTGCTAAGATTCTGAGATTCTAAGTTTTTTAAGCGATGACTTTTCTAAATCCTAGCCAGAAAATTAATTGGCGCAAATTTCTAAAATTAAATCCTAAAAGCACTGTGCTGTGCCGTTTTTTTGCCATTAATTGCACGAATTTTCACGAATTTTCTTTTTGCAAAAGATTTAAAATCAAAATAAACTTTTTCATGTACGTCTAAAATTATTTTGTCTTTTAACAGAAAAAATTAGAGTCAATTCGTGGCAGCATTTTTTATAATGTAATCGTTGTATGTAGAACATCTTCATTTTGGAGCATTCTGTGATGTCCAATTTTGATTTTCTGTACGCCTCGTGATAAACTATTGAAGCAATTGTCCAATTTTGGAATCATTCCTGAATGGATTACTTTTTCTTCTTTTAGTTTATTGTATAAGGTTTCGTTGATTTCAGTAATTACAGATGAATCGTCTTCTGAATCCTGTAAAACACCTTGTTTTTCAAAACAATAGGTCAGCGTAACATCAAAAACTTCAGATAATGCTATTGATAATTCGCTTGCAATTGTATCAGCATTTGTGTTTAACAATTGTCCGTTTTTGTCGTGTGTAATCGCGCAGAAAACAGGTACAACGCCAGCTTCTAATAAAGTGGCCAATAATTTGGTATTTACCTGCTTTACATCGCCTACAAATCCGTAATCGATTGTGGGGTGATTTCGTTTTACTGACTGAATTAAATTTCCATCAGCTCCCGAAAAACCAATTGCATTATTGTCTTTTGCCTGTAATTGAGCCACAATATGTTTATTGATTTGTCCGGCGTAAATCATCACGACAACGTCAAGCATTGGAGCATCTGTAATTCGGCGTCCGTCTATAATTTGCGGCACCAAACCAATACTCTGCGCCATTTTTGTCGCCGATTTTCCACCGCCGTGAACTAATACTTTATAGCCTTCTATTTTAGAAAAATCGGTTAAGAATTGTTCTAATTCTGTTGGATTATCGATGATGTTTCCACCTATTTTTATTACTGATACGTTCATTTCTTTCAAGGTTCAAAGAGACAGAGGTCCAAAGGTTCAAAGGTTTTTCTCAAGGTTATAAAACCTCTGAACCTTTGCAGCTTTGAGCCTTTGCACCTAAATTTACAATTTCTTTAAAATCTTTTGTAAAACTAATTGTGCCGAATACGTTCTGTTATTCGCTTGTTCAATCACGATTGAATTTTCTCCGTCTAAAACTTCGTCGCTTACAATTACGTTACGACGAACCGGAAGACAGTGCATGAATTTTCCGTTGTTGGTTAGCGCCATTTTTTCGGCTGTAACGGTCCAGTTTGGATCGCTGTTGGTTACTTTTCCGTAATCGTTGAAGTTGCTCCAGTTTTTTACGTAAACGAAATCGGCATTTTCAAAAGCCTTATCTTGATCGTATTCGATTGTACAGTCTTTTGTAATTTCTGGACTTAGTTCGTAACCTTCTGGGTGTGTGATTACAAAATCCATATTTTTTTGCATTTGCATCATTTCTACAAATGAATTGGCAACTGCCTGAGGTAAAGCTTTTGGATGCGGCGCCCAGGACAAAACTACTTTTGGTTTGTGTTTTGTTTTGTATTCTTCCATTGTAAT
>Ga0157370_10001032_pt1 | contig 35058 bp, 28 predicted proteins | sample C35metaG_FD_113463 | JGI IMG/M metagenome (GOLD analysis project Ga0157370, IMG submission 113463) | Corn rhizosphere microbial communities from Kellogg Biological Station, Michigan, USA - C3-5 metaG | ecosystem: Host-associated > Plants > Roots > Rhizosphere > Soil | place: USA: Michigan... | reverse complement strand
CGTCATGCTCGAAGGCATTCTGGCGAATGAAGAAGAGCATGCGAACGACATGCACGATCTTCTGGTAGCCCACGAGGGCAAGCCGATGCTGCCGAAGGACTAGAGTTCTTCTTCAGGTCGAGCACAACCCTGTCCAACGGATGGAGCACGTAGTCATCAGGTTGATGACCTCGCCGCCGCGACTGAGCTTGTCCTCGGTCTCGGATTCGTGCTGGAGGGCGAGGGGGCCGTCAAAGGTCGCCCGGGGGACCCCATCGACGGGCTCAAGGGGTACGGGAGACATTGCCATGGCGCAAACTCCGGACCGGGTATCCGCCACATCGCGTTCGCGTTAAGGACATCGATGCCATTGTTGCCGGCTCGCAATCCCGCGGTGTTGAGCTGGTGGGCTAACGGCCGCGGTTTTCACCGCCCTGCGCTTATCGAAACGATGCCGGCGATGATCATCACCAGGGCGCCGATTTTTCCCGGCGTAATCGGCTCTTTAAAAAACAGACGCGACCACACCATGGCGCAAACATAGCCGAGCGAAACCATCGGGTAGAGCACCGATAATTCGCCGTTGCGGATCCCCATAATAAACGGGATGCTCGACCCGATATAGAGCAGGATTCCGGTGACCAGTTTCGCATTCAGCGCGTGGCGGAGGCCATAGCGCAAGCGTTCCGCGCCGAGCTTCAGAAACACGGCCCCAAATGAGCCGATGACGGAAGCGAGCAGAACCAGGAAAATAGATGAAACCGGCGTCTTCATTCGCGCGAGCTCACTTTTCCCAAAAGCCCAACGCCCCCGATGATCAGCGCAATCCCGATTGCCTTGAACAAATTCATGTGCTCATGGAAGAAGTACATCGAGAGCAAATTCACCCACACATAGCTGAGCGAAATGATTGGGTACAGAATCGAGAGCTGCCCGTCTTTGAGCGCGAGGATCAGCAGAACCGCCATCCCGGCGTTCATGGAATACCCAAAAAACAGCGGGGCATTCGTGAGAATGGCCAGGGCCAGGGCGATAATCGTCGCCGGATGCGCCAGGTCGATTTTCGGCATCGGGTGCCCCGCGCCAAATTTCATCATGATCTGAGCCGCCGCCGCGAAGCCTGTAGAGGCGGCAACCAGAAAAATGGGCTTGTTTGACCGTTTAACCTCGGTCGGGGGAAGGGCTGTTACCGGGCTCATTCCGTAGACGCCCCCTCAGGATAGCAGTCTTTACCGCTACAATAGTCTTTCGTGGATCGCCAGAAACCCCTCGTCGCTGAGAAAACCGTAGAGCCCGGTACACAGGCTGAAACGGAACCGAAAAAGAAAAGCAAACCGGCCGAGCCACCCCGCGGCTTTATCGCCGAGTGGACCGTCACCATCATTCTTCTGCTTTTCGGTACCACGACGCTGGTACAGGCTTTCGTGATTCCTACCGGCTCCATGGAAGACACCCTGCTGGTGGGAGATCATCTGCTGGTCGATAAACTCGCCTTCGCGCCGGCGGGAGCGATGACTAAAAGTCTGCTGCCGTACGAAGCGCCCAAACGCGGCGACATTATCGTTTTTCGTTACCCGATCGATATCAAACAGACCTTCGTGAAGCGCGTCATGGGCGTACCGGGCGATCATCTCCGGCTCCAGAACAAGAATGTGTTCCTGAACGGCCATCAGCTCAATGAGCCTTATGTGGTTCACAAATCGGATTACATTGATTCTTACCGGGACAATTTCCCAACCGATCCGAACACGCCGCTATACCCTCCGGCGCAGGAGATGCTCGAGCACAACGTGGTCAACGGCGAAGTCGTTGTGCCTGCGGGGCATTACTTCGCCATGGGAGACAACCGCGATCAGTCTCTCGACAGCCGCTACTGGGGCTTTGTACCGCGCAGGAACATTATCGGAAAACCGCTGATCATCTACTGGTCTTACGAGGCGAGCACGGAAGACCTCTCGAATCCGTCGGTGACGATTCCCCACCTGATCGACATGATCCTTCACTTCCCTACGAAGACGCGGTGGGCCCGCACGCTGAAGCTGCTCCACAGCTACCCCGTCAAGTAAAATCTGGCGATGGCAAAGTCCAACTACTACGGCCTGATTCTGGCCGGGGGCCGAGGCACGCGGTTCTGGCCCCGGAGCCGCAAGCGCCACGCAAAACAGGTGCTGAACGTCGCCGGAGAACGTACTCTGATCCAGGATACGGTCGAGCGGCTGAACCCGGTGATTCCGCCGGAGCGCCTGTGGATCCTGACGAATGGGTTCGTTCGGGATGAAATCGTGAAGCAGCTTCCCGAAGTGCCGCAGGAACAGATCCTCGCCGAGCCTTCGCAGCGGAACACGGCGCCGGCGATCGGGCTCGCTGCTCACATCCTGCGATCGATCGATCCGAAGGCGGTGTTCGGCGTTTTCCCTTCCGACCACATCATTGGACAGCCGAAGAAATATCTGAAGCTCCTGAAGCCGGCGTTCCGGGCCGCGGAAAAGGGCCACATCGCGGTTCTCGGGATCGCCCCGCGGTGGCCGGAGACCGGTTACGGCTACATCGAGTTCCCGAAAGGCGCCACGGCCGGCGCAAGCGACGTCGTGAAAATCCGGCGTTTCCGTGAGAAGCCGGAGCTGCCGCAGGCGAGAAAGTTTTTGAAAGCGGGAAATTTCTTCTGGAATGCCGGCATGTTCTTCTGGAAAGCCGAGACGCTGCTTGATGAACTGCGGCGTTATCTGCCGAAGACCGCCACGCTCCTTTCCAGTCTTCCCCGGTTCGGCGACGACGGCTTCGCGGCGGCTCTCTCGGAAGCCTTTCCGCGCTGCGAGAACATCTCAATTGACCATGCCGTGCTCGAGCATTCGGACAAAGTCGTCGGGATTCCCTGCTGCGATTTCGGCTGGAACGACGTAGGCAGCTGGAACGCCGTGTACGATCTGCTCGAACGCGATGACAACGGGAATGCTTCGAAATCCGAGCTGCTGAGCGCGGACGCTTCCGGCAATTACATCGATTGCGGAGGCAAGCTGGTGGCTTTGATTGGCGTAAAAAACCTCATCGTGGTGGATACGCCGGATGCGCTGCTGATCGCGAATCGCGATCGCGCGCAGCACGTTGGCGAAGTCGTAAAGCTGCTCGAGAAAGCCGGCCGCGAAGATCTGCTGTAATCCGCGTCAGATCTCTTTGAACGCTGCTTCCAGAATCCCGACGGCTTCATCCACGTGCTGTTCGGTAATGATGTAAGGCGGCAGAAAACGCAGCACGGTGTCGTGCGTGCAGTTCATCAGCAGGCCCTTTTCCATGGTGCTGGCGACGATCTGCTTGCCGGCGATCGTTAGTTCGACCCCGATCATTAATCCGTAACCGCGAACTTCCCGAACGAAGCCAAATTTCGCGCCAAGCTCTCGCAAACGCATGCGGAAGTAATCGCCCACGCGGCGAATCTGCGGAAGCAGGCCCTCGACAATATCGAAAAACTCGAGTGAAACGCGCGCGGCAAGCGCATTGCCGCCAAACGTGGAGCCATGCATTCCCGGGCGGATGGATTTGGCGGCGCGCTCATTCGCCACCAGAACGCCCAGAGGAATTCCGCACGCGATTGGTTTCGCGGCGGTGATAATGTCCGGCATCACCGGGGGATCTACAAGCTGATAGCCGAACCAGGTCCCAGGCCGCCCGACGCCGCACTGGATTTCGTCAAAGCAAAGCAGCGCGTCGTACTCGTCCGCCAGCTCGCGCGCCCGGCGCGAGAATTCTGGCGAAATCGGAACAACTCCGCCTTCTCCCTGGATCCACTCAATGCAAATGCCTGCGGTTCGTTCGTTAACGGCAGTTACGAGGGCCGCGATGTCGTTTGGCGGCACAAATCTGACGCCCGGAACCAATGGCTCGAAATCCTTCCGGTATTTGGCCTGGCCGGTGATGGAAAGCGCGCCAAGGGTACGTCCATGAAAGGAATTTTCGAGCGAAACGATTTCGAATTTATCGGGCGAAATGTCATGCCCGTGGGCCTTGATCATCTTCAGGGAGCCTTCGCTCGATTCGGCCCCGCTGTTGGTGAAAAAGGTTCGGGAAAGGCCGCTCACTTCCGCGATGCGTTTCGCGAGCGGCCCCTGGAATTCGTTGTAGAACAGATTGGAAGTGTGGATCAGGCGCGCGGCCTGGTCCTGAATGGCGGCGACGATGCGTGGATGGTTCTGCCCCAGAGCATTGACGCCGATTCCGGCAATGAAATCGAGATAGCGCTTCCCGTCGCGGTCCCACATGTACGGTCCGTCGCCGCGCACAAGGACGAGCGGATGCCGGGCATAATTCTGCAGGAGATAACGGGCTTCGAGTGCGGCGACGTCAGCGCCGGAAAGCCCGTCGTCTGTGTGTACACCTTCGACGGGTGCGGATGTCATTTACTTCGATGATACTGAAGCGCTGTGCGAAAACACGCCCGCGGCATTCAGCGCCGCGACTGTGATCGTGGCGATGGTCTCGACTCCCGAGAGTAACTGGCCCTTGCTGATTTCTTCGCCCGCCTGGGCGGCGTCAAACGCTGCCCCGGCAAGACCCAGCACCAGATTCAGCTTCTGCTGGCCGGCCTGAGGAAGAGGCAATGCGGCCTCAACCGTCTGCACCGCGCCGATAATCGCCGGGATTGCATTAAAGATGGTGAGAAACTTCTTCATGCCCCGATCCTAAAGAACGGATAAACCGATTCCGCAGTCCCGCGAGGCTAACCTGTTGCGTCTACAGGCGAAATATTTCCGCGAATTTTGTCACCCGGCGCCGAGGCAAAGGCCGGGCGATCTACGCCGCTACCCGAAGCGACTCTGGCCGCGCCAGCTTCCGGTCGATCCACCGCCGCACCCACCGGCTTGCCGGTTTTTCCACCAGCTCAAACGAAAGCACAGCGGCCACCACAACCGCAACCATATAAATGGCCGCCGCGGGTTCCGCCGGAAGGTACAGGCGTTTCAGACCGCCGTTCCCGTACCACCACAGCAAAGGCACATGCAGGATGTACATGGAATAGCTCGCCTCGCCCAGATATTCGATCGTGCGCGTCGAAAGCGCTTTCGCCACGAACCCGCCCCCGAACGCCAGGCCCATCAAGGCAAGCGCGTTCAACGGACGCAGCGCACTGTTCAGATCGAGCCAGGTTCCCTGCAGCACCTGCGGGTACGCTATGAGCGCCGCGCCCAGAACTATCGCCGGCAGATAGAGGCGCGCCGCCAGCCTTCGCCCGTCCGGCCTGCGCTCGATCCCGGCGAAGATGCGGGCTGCTGCAATGCCCATCGTGAAATCGGCAAAGTGATAAACCGGTTTCCAGTAAGCCGGCACGTTCAGGTGCGCGAGAACGACCGGTGCAACAAACGATGCCGCCACAATCAGCGCCAGCGCCCATTTGGCCGCTCGCCAGATCAAAGGCAATATCGCGGGCAAGCAGAGATAAAAAAACAGTTCACAGGAGAGCGACCATGCCGGCGTATTCCAGCCCGCGCCGCCTCCGCTGCGCCAGCCCTGCAGCAGAAACGCGTAATCGAAAAGCGCCGAGGCCTTCGACACCGGGCTGACCCACGGCCGTGCGAGAAAGCGCGCAATGAAGTAAGCGACGATCGCCAGACTCAGGATGTAAGCCGGGTAGATACGCGCGAAGCGGGCCGATAAATAACGAATCAGCGATGGACGATCCCAGCGGATCCGGGCATAACCGCGGGCCAGCACGAAGCCGGAAAGCAGAAAAAAAGTCTGAACCGCGAGATAACCCCCTTTGGCCAGAAACCGCAAGGGTCCGGGAAGCGCCGCCACGGCGGAATAAAGCATCATGCCCGGGCCTGCCAGATGGTGCAGCATCACCCACGTCGCCAGCACGAAACGCAGCCCGGTTAACGTCGGCAGATATCCGGTTTTTCCCGCGCGCGGCGCCACGAATTTCAAACTATTTCCAGGCTGCAAATTTGCCTATAGGGATGTATCTTATTGTACCTTCGGGCGATCGCGGCTCGCGAAACCGCTGGCATTTTTCCGCGCCGCGTGGCCTATCCTTGTTGCAGCGGCTGTTCGATGCCGGTTCCGCTTGTCTACGCCCGCTCTGTTTGGTTCTGGCCAGGATTAGCATCCTTTCAACAATCGATTCGCCGGTACGTACGGCGATTTCAGGAGATCAGGTTTTGAAGAATATTTATGTCGGGAACATTTCGTTCCAGACTTCTGAGCAGGATTTGAGTTCGGCCTTTTCGGCGTATGGACAGGTCGATCGTGTGCAGATCATAAAGGACAGGGAAACGGGACAGTCGCGGGGGTTCGCCTTCGTGGAAATGCCGGTGGATGCGGAAGCGGACCGTGCGATTCAGGCGCTGGACGGCGCAAAGCTCGACGGGCGCGCGATGAAAGTCAATGAGGCCCAGCCTCGTGAGCCTCGCCGGGGGGCCGGTGGCGGGGGCGGCTATGACCGCGCTCCTGGTGGCGGCGGCGGAGCCGGCGGTCGCGGGCGCCGCGATTCGCGCTGGTAATTCCGCTTTCCATTGCAGTGCGGTCCGTATAAAATCGGACCGCATGAACCTTTCCAGAAGAGATCTTGCGCTCACTCTCGCGGCCCTCACACAGCTACCCGCGTCTTCAGAGACGCTGCCCCGGCTCAGTTCTCAAATCCATCCTTATGATAAGTTGCCGGTGCGCCACAACGGAGAAAACGAAGGCCGTACCGTCATGCACGGCACTCTGCACCAGGGCTTTGAAATCGAAGTTCATCTGACGAACCTCGCGCCCGGCGGCATGCCGCATCCGCCACACCGTCATGAGCATGAAGAAATTATGCTTCTCAAGAACGGCCAGCTCGATGTGAACATCAACGGCAAAATAACTCGCGTCGGGCCAGGGTCGGTAGTGCTGATGGGCTCAAACGATCTGCACGGATTGAAAAACCCCGGACCGGAGCGGGCCGAGTATTTCATCGTCGAGTTGCGGGGCCAGAGCGCCTGACGCGCGTTAAACAAAGCAGCGCAGCAGGCCGCTCTATTCGTTACGCAAAGCCACCATTGGATCCACGCGCGCGGCGCGTCGGGCCGGTCCCCAGGCTGCAAAAATCGCGGCGGCCAGCAGTAAACCGGCAGCACCACCAATTGCCGCCGGGTCCTGCGGCTTCACTCCAAACAGAAATGAGCCGACGATATGCGTGGTTTGCCAGACGGCGAGCATGCCGATCGCAAGCCCGACGGCCGCCAGCACCATCGCCTGCCGCAGCATCATCCGGATGATCCTTCGCCTGCCTGCCCCGAGCGCCATGCGGATCCCGATTTCACTGGTGCGCCGAGCCACGGCATAAGCCGTCATCCCATAGAGCCCAACGCAGGTGATGAGCAACGCGAGCACCGCGAAACACGTACACAGATGCGCAAAAGTGCGCTCCTGAGAGATCATCTCCTCGATCTGGGCGGCCTGCGTTTTCAAATTCGTGACGGGCGCATTGGGTGCGACTTCGTGTACCACCTCGCGCACGGTCTGCGCCAGCTTCATCGGATCCCCGCGCGTCCGCAGCTGGAACCACACCGCCGGCAGATCGTTCAGGTCGAACGTGTACGGAACGTACACCACAGGCGGCGTTTTCTCTTTTAGCGAGTTATAGATCGTCGCTTTCGCAATTCCCGCGATTTCGAAGTCCTTCTTCCCGGGGCCGATCTGGAAGTGCTGCCCGATCGCATCCCGCGCCGGGAAAAATTTCTTCGCGAATACCTCGGAAACCACAGCCGTACGCGGGTCCGGAATGTCGCGCGCGTTCAAGTCCCGCCCTGCCAGTAACGGGATTTGCATGGTGGCGAGAAAGGAAGGATCCACCGGAACGATGCAGGTCGAAAGCTTTTTCCCGGGGCTTTGTGGGGCTCCGGGAATGGTCAGGTCGTCGTCGTTCACGAACCCGGCAGCCAGGGGAAACTTCGAAAAGCCGCCGCTTCGCACGCCGGGAATCGTGCGGAAGCGCTCCGCCAACGTTTCATAGAAATGCGCAAGTGCCCGGTCTTTGTACCCCGCTTCGCTGCCGTTCACTTTGAAGATCAGCAGGTTCTCGCGGTTGAAACCCAGCGCAATCGAGTGCAGGTTTTCGAGCGTGCGAAGGAACAACCCCGCCCCTACCGCCAGCAGCAGCGAAATCGCGACCTGAGCGACCACCAGCATCTGCCCCATGCTTCCGCGAAAATGCGAATGGCCCGCGCCAATACCGGATTCTTTCAGCGCAGGGGCCACATTGCCGGCCGTCGCGTGGAAGGCGGGCGCAAGGCCGAACACAAGCCCGGTGATGATGGCGAGACCGGCGGCAAAGCAGAGCACCGGCCAATCGAGCTCCGCGCGCACCAGAAACCCTTCACGCCCGTTCGAAAGCAGCCAGGTAAGCAGGTGAATGCCCCAAAACGCCACTCCGATTCCCATTACGCCGCCGGCCAGTGACAAAAGAATGCTTTCGGTCAGCAACTGTCGAATCACTCGTGCCCGGCCGGCCCCCAGACTCAGCCGGGTTGCGATCTCGCGCCGCCGCGCCGTGGCTCGCGCCAGCAGCAGACTCGCGATATTGGCGCAGGCGATCAACAGGATCAGGCCCGCCATCGCCATCAGCACATATAGAGGTTTCGAATAAACGCGCTGCAGCGTGAAACGGCCGGTTGCTCCCTCCTGCAACCAGAGTTTTGGCAGTTCTGCCTTTTCTTTTTCCGAGGTCGCCGTACTCTCCGCGAACCGGTGGAACTCCTCCCCGAATGCGCTTCGCGCCTGCGCAATGCTTACGCCCGGCCCCAGGCGCGCCATCATTTCCAGCCAGTAGAAGTTGCGGTCCAGATATTGCTCGCGCTCTTTTTCCTCGCGCCTGGTCGCAAAAATTGTGCGCGTATGCAGCGGAATGAAAAAGTCCGGGTCGCTCCCGCTGTCCACGCCGAAGAAACCCGGGGCGGACACGCCGATGACCGTGAACGGGATGGTGTTTATATGGATCGTCTCGCCGATGACGCGCGAGTCCGAGGCGAAACGGCTGCGCCACGCGTTCCACGTGATTACCGCGACGCGCGGGCCGCCCGGCCGGTCGTCATCATCCATGATCAATCTGCCAAGCGCGGGCGCAACGCCCAGGCCCGAATAGAAATTCCCGGAGACATACATCCCTCGCGAAACCGCCGCCTGATTGCGCGCGACCACGGTCAGCTCATTCGCCGGAACGTAAGCGAACACGGAGGCGGCAAGCCCAGGGTCAGATCGCAGCGTCTGCCAGAACGCGAAGGGGAAGTTCGGACTTTGCACGCCGCCGTTGCCATAACCGAATCCGGTTCCGTTTATGCGGTGGACCACTCCCCGGCGGCCATTCTCCATTCGCCAGACGAAAAGCGCAAGTTGCTCGGGATGAGGAACAGGTAGCGACTGCAGCAGAATCGCGTGCGTGAAGCTGTAGATTGCAGTATTTGCGCCGATGCCGAGCGCGAGAGAGAGCACGGCCATTGCGCTGAAAAGTTTGTTCGAACGCATCGTGCGCAACCCGTAGCGCACGTCCTGCGCGAAGTGCTCCCAAAGCCGGAATCCCCACGCGGCGCGGCTGTCTTCTTTCAGGAGCGCGAGATTGCCGAACTGCCTCGCGGCCTCGCTCTCGCCGGCCTGTTCGGCTTTCATCGCCAGATGATGCCGCATCTCTTCTTCCAGATCGCGCTCGAACTCGTCGCGCCGGAAGAGCCACTGCAATCGACGAAGCATTTCTTTCATACAGCCTCGATCACGCGCGTGATGGCGGAATAGACGTGATTGAATTCGCGCAGTTCGCGGGCAAGCTGCGCGCGGCCCTGGCGCGTCAGACGGTAATAGCGGGCGCGGCGGTTGTTTTCCGATTGCCGCCATTCGGCTTCCACCCAGCCCTTTACCAGCATTCGCTGCAGCGCAGGATAGAGCGACCCTTCTTCCACCTGCAGGACGTTGTCCGAAGTCTGCTGGATGTTCTGCGCGATTCCGTAACCGTGCATCGAGCCGGTTCGCGCCAGCGTTTTCAGAATCAGCATGTAAAGAGTGCCCGGCGGGATCTCGGGGCGGGTGCTCGCTTCCATAGTCAGCCTATATCAAAGGCGACTTTACCATAGGTAGCCTATAGGAGCAAGCCTGCTGAAATCGCCTCGTAATTAGGGGGCGGGGCAGAGCGCTCCGGTGCGGATTCCCTGTCCATAAAGACTCCATCAATAGAACGGCGGCGCAACGTAAATGAAGGCCGGGAAGGCTGGTTATTCATTGCTTTCGTGAAATGCGGTGCGCGGCGTCCAGGCCGTCTGCGATTTCCGCCAGCATCCCGAGCATTTGATCGAGCGGCCAGGTTCGTGTTGTGCTCCGGCACTCGGCGAGTGTCTCGCCTTCCACCAGTTCGAGGACGAGGAACGAGATACCCTCTTTTTGCTCAAATCCGTAAATCGCGCCGATGTTCGGGTGATTGAGCGATGCCAGGACTTTTGCCTCGTGGCGAAAACGTTCGAGACGCGCCCCGTCATTCGTAAACCCGGGTGGCAGCGTTTTGAGCGCGACATCCCGCTCGAGCACAGAGTCATGAGCGCGATACACCTGGCCCATGCCCCCGGCGCCGAGGAGTGAAACAATCGTGTATGCGCCCAATCGCTGGCCGACAGGTTCAAGTATCAAGGTGCGCGTAGACGGTTCATCGCATGGACCGGACTGCGGCGGAGCTACGGAAATATCGGGGATTTTCCCGTCTGCCTCCTGCGCGAGCATGTGCGCGATCTGAATTTGCAGTTCTTCGTCACCGTTGCAGGCCTCGGCAAGGAATGCCGGGCGGTCAGGCGGATCATATGCCCGGGCGGCAGCGTAAAGTTTCTCTATTCGGCTCCGGCGGTCGCCATGCATTCGGAACTCAACATCCTGCGCGCGGGCCTGTGCCGCTGCAACCGTGAGCGCGGCGACGCCCTCTCAATCGGGCGGGACCCGGCGCCGCAGCGGCCATTATTCATGGGCTGCAACTTACCGGGAAAGGCCATTCGAAGCCAAACGTTCCGCATCTGCACGAATGCGTCCGCCAATAATCCCGTTTCCTGCCAGGTTTCCGTAAATGGGCGCCCGATCGGGTATATACTACACACAGTTCGCGCCGGAGGCTTTTATATTGCGTTCCGTCTTTGTAGAGACCGCCTGCCGGGTCCTTTTACCCCTCGCCGCGACCGGCCTTGCGCTGGCCGCAACCAATGAATCCAGCCGGAATCAGCAAACTTCTCCCTTTTCCCAGCAACGCGCGACCATAGACCGATACTGCATCGGCTGTCACAACTCAAAGGTCAGGAGCGGCGGACTCGCGCTCGACGCGATCGAAAACGACGACGTCAGCCGTCACCCCAGGCAGTGGGAAGCGGCGATCCGCAAACTGAATGCTCGAATGATGCCCCCTCCGGGGCTGCCCCGCCCGGACGAACGCACCTATAACCAGCTGATCACGTCGCTCGAATCGGCGCTGGATCAGGCGAGTGCAGCGCATCCCAATCCCGGCCGGACCGATACATTCCGGCGGCTGAACCGAACCGAATACCACAATGCCATCCGCGATCTTCTTGCCGTTGACGAGGATGTCTCCACCCTTCTTCCCTCGGACGAATCGAGCCACGGCTTCGATAACGTAACGGTGGGGGACCTGCCGCCCATGCTGCTTGAGCGATACCTCTCGGCCGCTCAGAAAATCAGCCGCCTCGCGGTGGGAACTCCTTTACGCTCGCCGGGCGGCGACACCATTAATCTCCCACCGGACCTCACGCAGGAGAAACACTTCGAAGGCCTGCCTTTCGGAACCAACGGTGGCACGGTTGTCCGGTACACCTTCCCGCTCGATGCCGAGTACGATTTCCAGATCCGGCTGCAGCGCGATCGCAACGAATACATTGAAGGGCTTCACGCAAAACACCAGATCGATCTGATGCTGGATGATCAGCGCCTGAAGTTGTTCACGGTCGAGCCGCCCCCCAAGGGTCAGGACCATCATCTTGTAGAGAAGGACCTGCACATCCGGATTCCAGTGAAGGCCGGGCCGCATCAGGTCGCAGTGGCATTCGTGAAGCAGCCCTTCCTCCTGCTTGAGACCGAGCGCCAGCCCTATCAGGCGCACTTCAACATGGACCGGCATCCCCGGATCACGCCCGCGCTTTTTTCGATTTCAATTACGGGCCCGTACAACGCGAAAGGTCCCGGCGATACGCCAAGCCGCGAAAGGCTCTTCGTTTGTCATCCGTCGAATCCCTCTGACGAAGACAGCTGCGCAAAGCAGATCCTGACCACGCTGGTCCGGCGCGCTTACCGGCGGCCCGTAACGGATGCGGATATCGAGGTTCCGCTGAAGTTCTACAGGGAGGCGCGACAATCCGGCAACTTCGAAGCGGGCATCGAAATGGGTTTGCGATCCGTCCTGGTGAGCCCTGAGTTCCTCTTCCGCGTCGAGCGGGATCCGGCGGGAGCCGCTGCGGGAACGGTTTACCACGTCAGCGACATCGCGCTCGCCTCCCGCCTCTCCTTCTTCCTGTGGAGCAGCATCCCCGATGACGAACTGCTGGATCTCGCCATTCGCGGCAAGCTGCACGAACCCGCGGTTCTGCGCGAGCAGGTAAAACGAATGCTGGCGGACCAGCGTTCACAATCGCTCGTGAATAACTTCGCCGATCAGTGGTTATATCTGCGCAACCTCGAGTCGATCACGCCGGATATGCGCACCTTCCCGGATTTCGACGACAATCTGCGGCAGGCATTCCGTACGGAAACCGAAATGTTCTTTGAGAGCATCATGCGGGAGAACCGCAACGTGCTCGATCTGCTGCGGGCAAACTACACGTTCGTCAATGAACGGCTGGCGAAACACTACGGCATTCCGGACGTCGAGGGCAGCCGTTTCCGCAAAATCACCTTCGGCGCGAACAGCCAGCGCGGCGGACTTCTCCGGCAGGGAAGCATTCTGATGGTGACGTCCTATGCCACCCGCACGTCGCCCGTGATTCGCGGCAAGTGGGTATTGGCGAATCTGCTCGGTGTGCCGCCTCCGCCTCCGCCCCCCGCCGTTCCCGCTCTCAAGGAGAACACTACGATCGACCACGCGCTCACCATGCGCCAGTTGCTTGCGCAGCATCGTGATAACCCGGCATGTTCCGGCTGCCACAAGCTGATGGACCCGATTGGTTTCGCGCTGGAAAACTACGACGCGGTTGGCCGCTATCGCACGATGGCGGAGGGCAAGCCGATCGATGCGACGGGCGCGCTTCCCGACGGCAGCACGTTCGACGGCGTCACCGGATTGGAAAAAGCGCTGCTGAGCCGGCCGGATTCGTTCCTCACCACCTTTACCGAAAAGCTGGTGACATATGCATTGGGCCGGGGCGTCGAGTATTACGATGCGCCGGCGATTCGAAAAATCGTGCGGGACGCCGGGAATGACGATTACCGGTTCTCGTCCATCATTCAGGGAATCGTCGCGAGTACGCCGTTTGAGATGAGGAGATCGCAATGATCATCACGAAGAAAGCTCTTCCGCGCCGCACTTTTCTTCGCGGAATGGGCACGACTCTGGCGCTGCCGCTGCTGGATGCCATGGTTCCGGCGGCCACTGCGCTTGCCGCTACCCCGGCCAAACCGGTGCGCCGCCTCGGGTATGTTTATATCCCGATGGGGTCGACCATCTCACAGTGGACTCCTCCCGGCCCGAACACGCCCGGGAACGAAGCTCTCCCAGAGCTTTCGCCGACGCTCAGCTCGCTCGCGCGCGTAAAAGATCATTTAACGGTCGTCACCAATCTGGAGATTAAGAACGCGTACCCTGGCACACACGCCACCTCGAACGCCTCGTTCCTGAGTTGCGCCACCGCGAAGTGGACCGAGAGTACTGATTACCGGCTCGCCACCACTACCGACCAGATCGCGGCGCAGCACGTCGGCCGGGAAACGCGTCTGCCTTCGCTTGAGCTCGCGATGGATCTTCTCACCACCGTCGGCCAGTGCGATAACGGCTATGCGTGCGTGTATCAGAACAATCTCTCGTGGTCGTCGCCCACCACGCCGCTTCCGGCGGAGGCGCATCCGCGCATCGTATTCGAGCGCCTGTTCGGCGATGGCGGGAGCGCCGCGGATCGCCAGGCGGAGATGCGCCAGAACGCCAGCCTGCTCGATTGGATGAGCGAAGATATCGGTCGATTGCAGCAGAAGCTCGGCCCGCGCGATCGTACAAAAGTGAATCAATATCTCGATACGGTGCGCGAAGTCGAGCGCCGCATCCAGAAAGCCGAAGCGGCCGCCGCGGACAATCATTTGCCCGATCTCGAACGTCCGGTGGGTGTTCCAGCCGCGTACGCCGATCACGCAAAGCTGATGTTCGATCTGCAGGCGCTGGCTCTGCAGTCCGATCTCACGCGCGTGATCACCTTCCAGCTCGCTCGCGAAACCAGTACACGCACATACCCGGAAATCGGCGTACCGGATCCGCATCATCCGTTGACGCACCACAACAACGATCCCGAAAAGATGGCGAAGGTGGCGAAGATCAACGCTTTCCACGTATCGCTCTTCGCGTACTTTCTCGAGAAGCTCAAGGCGACGCCGGATGGCGATGGATCCCTGCTCGATCACACCGTCTATCTCTACGGCAGCGGTATGGGAAATCCGAACATCCACGATCACGTGAACCTGCCGATTCTGGTAGCCGGCGGCGGACTGGGCAAAGGCCGCCACATCCGCTTTACCCAGCAGCCCGCCCCGATGGCGAATCTGCATCTGACGCTGCTCGATAAGGTCGGCGTTCCCCTGGATCGTTTTGCCGACAGCACCGGTGAGATGAAGGAATTGCTGCAGCCGCTTTCCATCTAGGGCGCACGATCAACTGCGGAATGAACCTCTCGCCTCTGCGTATTTGCGGCCTTGCCACCCTGCTCTCGGCGGCGTCTCTGTTCGGCTCAGGCACGGTCAAGCCGGACGGAACCACGCCGCTGCACGACGCGGTTTACCGGGACGACATACAGGCCATTACGCGCCTGCTCCACGAAGGTGCTGATGCAAAAGCCGTCAACCGGTATGGCGTGACGCCGCTCTCGCTCGCCTGTGTCAACGGAGACGCGGCGGCGATCGAACTCCTGCTCAAAGCCGGCGCGGATCCGAACACGTCCTTGCCCGGTGGCGAAACCGCGCTGATGACCTGCGCCCGAACTGGCAAAGTGAGCGCCGTGAAAGTCCTGATCGCGCACGGGGCCAACGTGAATGCGAAGGAGACCAGCCATGGCCAGAACGCAATCATGTGGGCGGCGGCGGAGGGCAACGCCGAAGTGGTCGAGGCGCTGATTCAGGCGGGCGCAGATTTCCGCGAGCGCCTTCAAACGGGCTTCGATCCTTTTCTTTTCGCTGTGCGCAACGGGCAGATCGGCGTCGTGCGCGCCCTGCTCAAGGCAGGCGTCGACGTGAACGACACAATTCAGAGCAACAGGACATTCGGTTCACCCAGCCAGGGACTTACGCCTCCGCGAAATGGCACGAGTGCGCTCGTGCTGGCCGTCGAGAACGGCCATTTCGAGCTTGCCTCAGATCTTTTGGATGCCGGCGCGGATCCGAACGCGGCTGCGCAGGGCTGGACGGCGCTGCACGCGATCACCTGGGTGCGGAAGCCGGGCGGCGGAGACAACAACCCGGCCCCGGTCGGTTCTGGAAACATGACCAGCCTGGAGCTCGTAAAAAAACTCGTCGCAAAACATGCGGATATAAATGCCCGGATGGCGAAGAAAGTCAACGTCGGTCTGACGAGCCTGAATACAAAGGGAGCCACGCCATTCTTTCTTGCAGCCCGAACGGCCGACGCAGAGCTGATGCGCGCGCTTGTCGCTCTCGGCGCGAACCCGAAGCTCAACAATGCGGATAACAGCACGCCTCTGATGGCCGCCGCCGGACTCGGCACTCGTTCTCCGGGAGAAGACGCCGGAACCGAAAAGGAAGTCGTGGAAGCCATGAAGGTCGCAATCGATCTGGGCAACGACCCGAACGCCGTCGACGACAACGGCGAAACAGCGATGCATGGCGCCGCCTACAAGAACCTCCCTGAGGCAGTCCTGTTTCTGGCGAGCCACGGTGCGGATATCAAGGTCTGGAACCGGCCGAACAAACATGGCTGGACGCCGCTGGTGATCGCTGAGGGCTACCGGTTCGGCAACTACAAGCCTTCGGCCGTCACGGTTGCAGCGCTTCACAAGGTAATGAGTGAAGCTGGCGTGCCCATCCCCTCAGCAAAGGAAATCGCCGCAACGGCCCATTCCGTCCCTTAGCAAGCTCTCAGGCACGGCGTTTATCACACCAGGAAAGTCGGTTCGCCATTCGCGGTCATTGCATTTGGAAATAGAGATCGCGTGCGCAACTTACAGCCTGCCTCCGGGACGCAACGTCCGCTTTCACGGCTGGTCCATCATCGCCGCTCTCGGTCACATGGGCCTCCCCTCAGTCGTGTCGCAGGGGGTCCATCACGCTTCTGGCACATCTGTGTTGAAGTGCGCCCCGGAATCGGAAGTGTCATCGGCCAGGAAGATTTTTACGCGACACCTGCCACCATTCGTCATCGATCTACATTTCGGCCGCAGTAGCGGAGAGGGTTCCCTCCGGTTCCGCGGAACGCTTGCGCTGCCGTTTATCAGGCACGATTTGCAAGGATTTCAGGAACTCGATGACGCAGTCCTGATCGTATTTGGTCAGCGTCTGGAAGCTTGTATAAGTATCTTCCGCCTCACCATGATGGGCGAGCACCGCCTCGCGCATCGTCGTGTACATGCCATGGTGGCCGAACGGGTGCTGGTTCGCGATGCCCCACAACCGTCGCGTAAGGAATTTGCCGTTGCCAAGAAAGAACGCCGGTGATCCTGCGGGCTGATTCATGTCGCACGGCTCGCGATTCGGATCCTGAGGGCCGGTTGTAATATCGTGTAATTTGAAGTCGGTGAACGCCGGGACCCAAACCACATTGCCAGTTGGTTTAAGGCGCGGCCCCGGAAGTTGATTGCTGGTCAGATCGACCGATAACACCGGCGCATCGCCCGGCTGAAGATTCCCCACCGGGTTATAAGGATTCGGTTCGGTATAGATCCACCCTTTGCGATCCAAAGGCAACTGCGGGATGTGGCAGCGGCTGCAGCCGATCGCTGCAAAAACTTCCCGGCCATTCCTGACGGCATTCGCGATGTCGGGATCGGACGGAATCACCTGGACGGGGGCCGGCAGGGTAGCCTGGAACAGCGTCACGGCTGTAACATCCGCCCGCGTCAACTCGTTCGCAAAACCATCGCCATCGGCGTCAACGCCCACGCCGAAGCGCTCTTCCGATTGAATGCCATGATGATGGTTGAAGGCATTGTTCGTAAATTGACGCAGCGAGATCACGTTGCCAGCCTGGGAAAAAGGACGAATAACCAGGCTCGGGGGCGTTTGCCCGGACGTGATAAGGCTGGGCGCCGGAATTCCCGTGACGTGAGACGTGTCCCACGTGCCGTCGGGCCGCCGCAAGATCTGACCAAACGAGATGCCTTTCGAGGTGAGTGCGCGCGAACTGTCGGGCGCAGTGGCGGCCGCAATCGTTTGCAGATCGGCTGTGATCTGGCGCGCCAGCATCTCAATGAAGCCTGAGCCGAACATCCCGACCGTTTTGCGGGAATTTCCGATGCTCTGCAGGGATACGGGAATGCCCCGTTCATCGAAGGCGCTTTTGGCGGGAAGAGTATCAATAAGGTTGAACGTGGCGAAATCAAAACGCTGCGCCAGCACAAAGACGTTCCCGACAATATCTCCGCCGCCGCCAATATCCGGCAGATTGTGACAGCCGGCGCACGCATTCGTATCCGGCGAGGAAATTCGGTTGAAGTTCCGCGGGAAGACGAGGGGATCCTGCGGATCCGTAAGAGGATCGCCCGTACCTTTTCTCAGCGGGCGGCCGACGCCTTCCTGCGAAGTCCAGCGGGCCGTGAACAGCATTCGTCCGAAATCGATCAAATCCCGAACGGATCGCTGATATTCATCCCCATCCCGCAAATGGGTAGCGATAGCGACCTCTCTGCCGATTTGCGAAGCATCGAATGCCCAAAGCGCGCCATAAGAGGCGACGGCGCAGACTCCCGCGCACCACAGGGAATTTCTCCTCATTGCATTTTCCGTGTCAGGATGTGTAGTCGCGCGCGCCGCCGGCGTAACTGCTTCCGATGGCGCGTGCGTGCGAACCGCGGCTATTTACAGGAATCGATATCGAATTTTACGAACCCGACCAGGAAGCCTTTTTCGGTACCCACACCGAGTCCCGGTGCTCCCAATACAGGATTTTCGGGCGTGAGCAACTGCCGGGCGCGCTCCTGCAGATCCGTCGTGCTTACGGGGCCATGCGTGAACAAAATGAGGTGTACGGCCGATCCCGGGGAGACCTCGAAGTCGCGCAAGATGGCGTGAAACGTCAATTCTCCGTCAGGTCCCGCCACGCCCGCATCCATTCTGCCGAAAACTCCCGCGGGATTGTCGGCCGGCATGAACAGATCCGCAGGCACGCACTGGTTGGGAGTCAGGCAATTTGCCCTTTTGTCGACATAGGCGAACCAGACGGTGTAGGCTACCCCAGGGATCAGGTTATCGGCCTGCATCAGAACGTTCGCGCCGTTTTTATTTACCGCCAGCACGCCGGCTCCGGATACGGGAGATCCGTTCTGGGGCGCGAAAGGCTGGATTTGACTGGTTCTGCATTGATTGGCCGCCATGAGCTTTGAACTGGATGCCGTCATTACTGATGCCAGTAGCGCCGCGATCGCAGCGAGCCGTTTGCTTTGATGCGTCCTGATCATGTATCCTCCTTGACTCGGTCGATATAGAATGGTCAAACCTTATTCGCCTCAGCGTAGGGCTCAGGGGCCTGGAATGTCCTTCTCGTTCGCGGAAAAAGTTCGGACAAAACTCTGATCGCCGTATGACGCCACAACCAGGTGATGTGCTGGAGTTCGGACCCTACCGCATCGATCGTGAACAGCGGCTGCTTACGAAAGAAGACAACGTTATTGCGCTCGCGCCGAAGGTCTTCGATACCCTTCTCGTTCTGGTCGAGAGCGGCGGCCGGATGCTCGAGAAGGAGATTCTGCTCAAGAAAATCTGGCCCGACGCATTTGTTGAGGAGGGCAGTCTGGCGCGCAACATTTCCAGACTGAGGAAAACGCTGGGCGAAGGGCCGCAGGACCAGAAATACATCGTGACCGTTCCCAGGCGCGGCTATCGGTTCGCGGCCAAAGTAAGTGCGCGTGTGGCTGCGGACTGGCCCGGCGGCCGTCACCCGGCGACTTTACCGCGCGGAAAGAACGCGGCCGCCGAGACCCCGGACAACAGCTTCCCTGGCGGTGTCCGATCACTGGAGCCGCTGACGTTTCTCAAACGCGTCGATACAGCCTGTGGCGAAGTAGCTTTTGTAGGCCGCGAGCGTGAGTTGACGCGGCTCACCGGACACTTTCAGCGGATGCTGAGCGGCGCCGGAAAAATTGTGTTCCTGACCGGCGAGGCCGGCATTGGAAAGTCCGCGCTTGCTGAAGAGTTCATGCGGTCTGTGCGACGCCTCCATCCTGGCTTGATGCTGGCGTGTGGCCGGGCCGTCGAGCAATACGGAACAGGAGAAGCTTACCTCCCGTTCCTCGACGCGTTGTCCGCGCTGCTGCGTGACGGCGGCGAAAACGTCCGCACGACCCTGCGCGCCCTCGCCCCCGTGTGGTGCCTCCAGCTTCCTTTCTTCAATTCGAGCGGGGATTTGGATCAGCTTCGCCGTGAAACCGCCGGCGCTACCAAAGAGCGAATGTTGCGTGAAATGGGAGATGCGCTGGGGGCTCTCTCCTCGACTACGCCGTTGCTCCTGTTACTGGAGGATCTGCATTGGGCGGATCCCTCGACAATCGACCTGCTCCGCCGTCTTGGCCAGCAGATCACCGCGCAACGCGTACTGCTGGTGGCGACGCTTCGTCCCGAGGACGCTGAGATCAGAAACCATCCCCTCAGGAACTGCAGGATCGAGATGCAGGCGCATCAGCAATGCGATGAAATCGCGCTTGCCCTGCTCAATCCCGAAGATATCGGCAATCTTCTGAATCTGCGCTTCAACCCAAACGATTTTCCGAGCGATCTGATTGCTTTGATCCGGAAGAGGACTGATGGGCAGCCGCTGTTCACGGTTAGCCTGCTTGAATTCCTTGCGGGCCGCGGCGCGATCGCGAATGTCGATGGTTGCTGGAGTCTGACCAGGCCGCCGAGTGAGATGACTCTGGAAATCCCGGATAGCGTTCGGGCAATGATCCGGAAGAAAAGCGAAGCGCTCGATGCGGGTTCCCGCCTCACTCTGCAGTACGCCAGCGTCGCTGGCGAAGAGTTTCTTTCCCCTGTGGTCGCCAGTCTGCTCGACCGGGACGAGCTGGAAATGGAAGAGCACCTGGCGGTTCTCGCGAGGACGCATCGACTGATCGAAATCCGCGGAGAGGAAGAGCTGCCCGATGGCGCTCTGGCTACGCGTTACCGTTTTGCGCACGCGCTCTATCAGAACGTCTTTTACGACGAACTGGTGAGCCAGCGCCGTACGCTGCTGCACAATCGCGCGGGTGAACAGTTGCTCAGGCATTTCGGTGATCTGGCGCCGCGCATCGCCGTTCAACTTGCCGTGCATTTCGAACGAGGGCGCAACTGGGAGCGCGCCATCGAGTTTCTGATTCACGCGGCGACCAACGCGACGAGCAGGCAGGCCAATGCGCAGGCCGTGGATCATTACACGCATGCGCTTTCGCTGGCTGCGAAACTGCCGCCGGAGTCGCGCGCAGCAATCGAGCTCCGCATTTTCGAAGGGCGCGCGGCGGTCTACCTGGTGATGAGCCGCTTCGAGCTTTCGATTGCCGATTGCAGGCAGACTATCGAGCGGGCGCACGCCATCGGATCGCTCGCTCTCGAATGCGCCGCTCTTTATGCTCTGGGCAATGCGCTCTGGTATTCGCACCGCTTGCATGAGATGCAGACGGTGCTCGAGGATGTGCTGGCATTGGCGGAACGCGCTGGGAGCGAGGGAGCGCGTTTGCAGGCTCTGGCACTGATGAGTTACGGCCACGTGGCTCTCGGCGAGCTGGCCGAGGCGGAGCACAAGTTTCAGCAGATCATTGAGCGCCACTCGGAGGTGGACCGGCGTACCCTGCTCGGCGCGCTGAACATGCGAGCGCGGCTGCGCTTTTTCCAGTCTGAATATGCCACGGCCGAGAGGCTCTTCCGTGAGACGATCAGCCTGGCCTTCGAGCTGGGCGACACGTTCGAGGCTCTCGCATCGCACTACTTCATTACGCTGACATTGGCCAATCTGGGGCGCATTTCCGAGGCGCTGGAAGTCCTGAACCGGGCCATGGAAATGGCGCGGCGGAACGGCGATTCCTATTGGGCTTCGAGGGTTCCAAACTGCCTCGGATGGATCCATCGCGAGCTGCAGGATCCTGAGGTCGCGCTCGCGCACGACCGAAACGGCGCCGAGATGGCGCGGAGCATGGGCGTTGGCGAGGCGGAGGTGAATTCGGTCATCAACCTCGTCATCGATCACTTCCAGGCGGGGGATCGCCAGCAGACCGACTCCTCCGCTCAAACCGCCGAATCGCTTCTCGCGCGGGACGCATGGTTCCGGTGGCGGTTCGAAATGCGCCTGCGGGCGGTGCGCGCTGAGCAGACCTTAGCGCGGCCGGATGCGCTCGCGCTGCTCGAAAAGGCGAGTAATTACGGCGCACGCAAATACATCGTCACCGCGCGCACACTGCTGGCGAAGATAGCAATCGCTGAAGGCAATCTCGCGACAGCCGAGGCGGAATTGAATTCCGCCGTCGCGATATTACATGAGTTTCCAGCGCCACTTGTCGCCTGGAAGACCTGGTCGTTATTGGGCCGCGTTTACGTGGCTCTTGGGCAGGAAAATTCTGCGCGCGCGGCTTACAGGGAAGCGGCTTCAGTGATCCGTCAGATCGCTGGCAACGTCAACGATGAACATTTGCGTGGAATCTTGCTCGGGTCGCCGGCGGTCCAGGAAGTGCTCGCGTTCGGAAGCACTTGAACTTTGGTTCTGGAAAGGCAGGTTGCCGGGCAGTCGATTTGATCAGCGTCGCCGCTTTCAGTCGATTCTCATAGCTAAAAACGCACGTTCCGCTGCCGCCCTGATGCGTGCGATGCCCGTTCGCTATCACGTCTCATACAATCGTTCTATCCCCTCATGCCCGCTTTTTCTCTTGACCAGCTGGTCACTTCCGATCCGTCCGTCTTCGATATCCGTTCCAAAGCCCCAGGCCCTCAGGGCACTCTGCCCATCACGGCGGAGATGCTGCGCGAGCGCCCCTCGGGCGACCTCTTCGGGTGGGCGCAGAACGCCGGCATGGGGTGGAATCCCGCAAAGCTCGGCGGTAAAGAGATCCTGATCCTCAGCACCCATGGCGGTATCCGCAAGCCGGATGGAACCGCCGTCGCGCTTGGATACCATACCGGCCACTGGGAAGTCGGTCTGCTCATGCAGGCCGCCGCCGAAGAACTTGCCGCGAACAACGCCGTCCCGTTCGCCGCTTACTGCACCGATCCCTGCGACGGCCGCACCCAGGGCACCACCGGCATGTTCGATAGCCTCCCCTATCGCAACGACGCCGCAACAGTTTTCCGCCGCCAGATCCGTTCCCTGCCCACGCGCTCGGGCGTCATCGGCGTTGCGACTTGCGACAAAGGCCTCCCCGCGATGATGATGGCGCTCGCGGGAACGCCGAACCTTCCCTGCATTCTGATTCCGGGCGGCGTCACGCTGCTCGCCGAACAGGGTGAAGATGCCGGCCGCGTGCAATCCGTTGGCGCGCGCTTCTCCCATAACGAAATCTCGCTCGAAGCCGCGTCCGAATATCTGTGCCGCGCCTGCGCCAGCCCCGGAGGCGGTTGCCAGTTCCTCGGCACCGCGGCCACCTCCCAGGTGGTCGGCGAAGCGCTCGGCATGGCGCTCACCCACTCCGCGCTTGCGCCATCGGGCCAACCCGTCTGGATCGATATGGCTCGCCGTTCCGCCCGCGCCGCCCTGCGCCTCGAATCCATGGGTCTCACCATGAGCCGCGTCCTGAGCGCGGCGTCCATCGAAAACGCCATGGTGATCCACGCAGCCTTCGGCGGCTCAACGAATCTGATCCTGCATGTGCCGGCCATTGCGCACGCGGCGGGCCTTCGCCGCCCCACTGTCCACGACTGGACGCGCGTGAACCGCGAAATCCCGCGCATTGTGGACGCGCTTCCCAACGGCCCTCGGTATTTCCCGACTGTTCAGGTCTTCATGGCGGGCGGAGTCCCCGAAGTGATGCTGCACCTGCGCCGCGCCGGTCTGCTCGATACGAAAGCGCTCACCGTCTCCGGCGAACCCCTCGGCACCATGCTCGACTGGTGGGAACAATCCGAACGCCGCGCTGCCGTTCGCAAAGTCCTTCGCGAACGCGACGGCGTCGATCCGGAACAGGTCATCATGGATCCCGATTCCGCTCGCCGCAACGGTCTCACCCCTACAGTCACCTTTCCGGTGGGAAATCTCGCGCCCGGGGGCTCGGTCGTCAAGAGTACCTCGATCGATCCTTCAGTCGTAGATGCCGACGGCGTATATCGCAAGCGTGGCCGGGCCCGCGTGTTCCGCACGGAGCATGCCGTGATCGAAGCCATCAAGAGCAACGCCCCGGACCGGATCAAAGAAGGCGATATCGTGGTTCTGATCTGCCGCGGCCCGATGGGATCCGGCATGGAAGAGATCTTTCAGATCACGTCCGCCCTCCGTTATCTCTCGTTCGGGAAACACATCGCAGTACTTACTGATGCGCGTTTCAGCGGGGTATCCACTGGCGCCTGCATCGGGCATATTACTCCCGAAGCGCTGGCGGGAGGCCCGATCGGTAAAGTGCTCGAAGGCGACATGATCGAAATCATCATCGATCGCAACAAACTCACCGGAACCATCAACCTGCTCGGCGCTGGTGATGGGCCCGAATCCGTTGAAAACGGAGAAGTTCTGCTCGCCGAGCGGGATCTGCGACCGGACCTCGCGCCGGACCCTGCACTGCCCGCCGACACGCGCCTTTGGGCCGCCCTCCAGAACGCCAGCGGCGGAACCTGGGGAGGCTGCGTCTTTGACGTCGCCGCCATCACCGGTCGGCTCGACGGAATATCTCCTGAATCGCTCTAAATAAATCCCTCTGGCCGCTATCAAGCTTTAGCCTAATACCGCCGATAGGGTAGCAGAATATGTTTGCGCTTATCGGCATTGTAGTAGTTTTCCTGGCCATCATTGGTGGCTTCCTCATGGAGGGCGGCAAGCTGCTCGTCCTCGTGCAGCCGGCCGAGCTGGTCATCATTGCGGGTTCTGGCCTCGGCACACTGCTCGTGGCGAATCCGCTTCCTCTTATCATCGGAGTCTTCAAAAGCCTCCTGAGCGTGATTTCCGGAAGCAAATACAGCAAAAGCTTCTATCTGGAATCGCTCAAAATGCTCTACGACATATTCCAGTACGCGCGCAAAGCCGGCATGGCGAAGCTCGAGGAGGATATCGAGGCGCCGGATAAGAGTCAGGTCTTTTCCAAATACCCGCAGCTGCTGAAAGATCACCACATGCTCGCCTTCGTATGCGACACGCTCCGGACATCGGTCGCGGGCGTGGTGCCGCCGCTGGATTTGGATGAGCTGATCGAGCGCGATATTGAAATGCTCTACGAAGAGAAACAGGCGCCGGCCAAAGCCCTCAGCATGGTGGCGGACGCGCTTCCGGGCCTCGGGATCGTCGCCGCGGTGCTCGGCATCGTCATCACCATGGGCGCGCTCGGCGGACCGCCGGAAGGCATCGGCCACAAAGTTGCCGCGGCGCTCGTCGGCACCTTTCTCGGAATCCTGCTTTCTTACGGTGTGGTTTCACCGCTCGCGTCGAATCTGGAGAAGATCAACCACGCAGAGGTCGAGTTCTACCAGATGCTGCGAGCGGGCCTGATGGCGTTTGCTCGGGGCATGGCGCCCATGATTTCGATTGAGTTCGCTCGAAGAGCTACCCCGCCGCACCAGCGGCCTTCGTTCCAGGATCTGGAAGCGGCCTGTAAGGGCGGAGCGGCTGGCGCGCCTGCCGCAAAAGCAGCTTAACGCTTCGAAACAGAGGCCCACATGAACTCCACCGGACAAGTCATCATCATCAAAAAGAAGAAGGTCCACGGCAATCATGGCCACCACGGCGGCGCCTGGAAGGTTGCCTATGCCGACTTCGTCACGGCCATGATGTCACTGTTCATCGTGCTCTGGCTGCTTAGCAGCAGTGAGCAGGTGAAGAAGGCTGTCGGCGGCTACTTCACCGACCCGACCGGAAAGAGCCACGACGTGGGCAATGGCTTACACGGAAACGGTGCGGACAGCATCGGCATGAATAAGGACGATATGGGCAAGCTCAAGGAGAAACTGGAAGCGGCCATCAAGGAATCTGCCCCGCTCAGTAAAATCCGCGAGCATGTCATTTTCACCATCACGGGTGAAGGGCTGCGGGTGGAGTTGCTGGAAGACGAAAACGGCATCTTCTTCGCTTCGGGCAGCGCGCTTCCAAGCGAGTACGGGCGCGAGTTGCTCGCCAAACTGGCGGAGGAAATCGGAAAGCTTCCGAACAAGGTCACCATGGAAGGCCACACCGATTCCCGGCCCTATAAAGGCAACCCGGATTACTCGAACTGGGAGCTTTCCACCGACCGCGCCAACGCCGCCCGGCGCTGGATGACGCTGCACGGCATGCGCGACGATCAGGTCATTCAGGTTCGCGGCTTCGCCGACCACAGCCTGCGCGACCCGGCGCATCCGCAAGAGGCCTCGAACCGGCGAATTACCTTGATCATTCAATATCAGTTCAAGGATGCGCCAACCGAAAGCTCTGCCGAGAAGGGGGCGGAGGGAGCCGAGGGACAAAAAGCCGCTGGCAAAGCGCCGGCTGGAGAGAAGCCGGCGAGCAAACCCGCTCCAGCCGCAAAACCCACCCCGCCTGCTGGATCAAAGGCGGCTTAGGCCCACACATTCTTCCTCGAGGGGGCAGGCGCGCAATCGCCGGTCCCCTGCCCTCCCGGCCTCGTCTCACAAGCTTCGCCGAAGCAGTTCAGGCCCGCAGATACGCTTTCGAAATACAGTTACGGTATGGCAACATCCAATCAACTCTGATATTCGATAGTTATGCCTCTGGATGGTTCCGAAAGGGCCTTATTTTGATTCCGGACTCGGATGCGGGAGGGCTTTCGAGTCTCACTGTATTCTTCCCCGCCTACAATGACGCGCTGTCCATACCGGGCCTGGTGCGGAAGACTTTCGACCTCGTGTCTCCTTTGACTCCGGATTTCGCCGTGGTCGTGGTGAATGACGGAAGCAGCGATCAGACCGGCGCCGTACTCGATCAGTTGCGCAAAGAGCTTGGCCCACGGCTGGAAGTGATCACTCACCCGCAGAATCGCGGATACGGCGCAGCATTGCTGAGTGGCTTCGCCGCGGCTGAAAAGGAATTCGTGTTCTATACGGATGGGGATGCGCAGTATGACGTGGGCGAACTCACCAGGCTGATTGAGAGGATGGAGCCCGGAGTAGGTCTCGTCAACGGCTACAAGGTGTCCCGCAGCGATCCGCGGCACAGAATATGGATTGGCAGTCTCTATAACCGCTTTGCCCGCTGGATGTTTCGCGTCGGGATTCGAGATATCGATTGTGATTTCCGTCTGATTCGCCGCTCTGTGCTGGACAATATTCGGCTGGATTCAACCAGCGGAACGATTTGTCTCGAGCTGGTAAAGAGAATCCAGATGTCAGGCTGCGGGATCCGCGAGGCGCCGGTGAACCATTACCCGCGGCAGCACGGCCGGTCTCAGTTCTTCCGGTGGGCGCCGCTTTGGGCCACCTTCCGCGAATTTGTGCTGTTGTATATTCGGCTCGTGGTTCTCCGCCGTCGCGGAAACAGAACTGTTGCGTGAAGATCCCTTTCGTCAATTTGCATGCTCGTGTGCGAGAAGCCGGGCCGGAGTTGCACGCCTGCTTCACTCGTCTGATTGAACGTGGGCAGTTCATTCTCGGCGAACAGGTCGCCTCTTTTGAAGACGAGTTCGCACGGGCGATGGGGGCGCGGTATGCCGTCGCGGTCGCAAACGGAACCGACGCGATCGAGCTGTCCCTGCGCGCCGAAAACATTCCAACGGGCTCGAACCAGGTATTAACTACGCCATTGACCGCGAGCTTCACGGCGCTCGCGATTTTGGCCGCCGGATCGAAACCGCAATTCGCCGATATCGATCCGGAAACGCTCCTTCTGGACCCGTCTGACGCAGGCAATCGCCTCACGAAAAAAACGGGTGCGATTCTGCCCGTGCACCTGTACGGTCAACCCTGCGATCTGAGGCGCTTCGCTTCGCTCGCACGCGTCGCTGACCAATCGCTCATTCAGGATGCTTGCCAGGCGCACGGAGCCCAACTCGGCGATAAACCATTCACTTCTTTTTCGAAATGCGTGGCCTATAGCTTCTATCCGACTAAAAACCTGGGCTGTCTGGGCGATGGCGGGGCCATCCTGACCAACAGCGCTACGGTTTCAGGGCGCCTGAAAATGTTGCGGGATGGCGGCCGCCGGGGCAGCCATATCAGTCGGATCGCCGGAGTGAATTCGCGTCTCGATGAGATCCAGGCTACCTTTCTCCGGGCATTTCTGCCGCGGCTTACGGGTTGGACGGAAGAGCGCCGCAGGCTCGCCCATATTTATGAGGAACAACTGAGCGACTGTCCTGGCATTCAGATCGTTCGGCATCGGCCCGGATCGGTTTACCACCTCTTTCCCATACGCGCACGCCGTCGCGAACGCTTGCGGAAGCATCTGGCGGAGCGCGGGATCGGCACTGCAGTTCACTATCCCGTGCCACTCCATTTGCAACCGGCTTTCCGCGAATGCGGTCTCAAGCGGGGCGATCTCCCCCATGCCGAGAAGGCGTGCCGGGAAGTCCTTTCGCTTCCGCTGTGGACCGGAATGACCGAAGGAGATGTGGGTGAGATCGCAGACTCGGTGCGCACATTTTCCCGAGAGTGAAAGTCGACTCCTTCGAATCAGGATGGTTCCATTTTTTTTGTAAATTTGTGTATGTCTACATCTGGGATTGTGTATATTTGTATTCACAAACGGGTGATAAGACACGATGTACGCAGGTACGCGAGTTCTCGTGACGGGAGGATTGGGCTTTATCGGCAGCAATCTGGCGATTCGTCTGGTCGAGCGGGGGGCGCTGGTCACGATTGTAGATTCTTCGGTTCCGGGCTGCGGAGCCAACCCCTTCAACATCGCTCCAGTGAAGGATCGTGTGCGAGTAATCGAAGCAGATATTTCGGATGCCGCGCAGTTTGAGGACGAGATCCGCGCCGCCGATGTGATTTTCAATATCGCCGGCGAGATCAGCCATCCCGAAAGCATGCGCTATCCGGAGCGGGACCTGCGGCTCAACACAGTGGCGCATCTGCGGTTCCTGCTCGTCTGCCGCGCGGCGCATCCAGGCGTTCGAATCGTGTATGCAAGCACTCGTCAGATTTATGGGCGCGCCCGCTATCTGCCCGTGGATGAAGAGCACCCGGCAAACCCGGTCGATTTTAACGGCATCCACAAACGCGCATCGACCCAATATCATTTGTTGCTCAGCCGGCTCGGTGAACTGGATGCCATCGTTCTGCGCCTGACGAACGTATATGGCCCGCGGGCGGCGCTCAACCTGCCGCATCAGGGATTTCTCAGTACGTTCATACGAGCAGCGCTTCTGGCCCAGCCTTTAACCGTTTACGGAGACGGAAGTTCTGTGCGTGATCCGATCTATATCGATGATGCGGTCGAGGCATTTCTTCTGGCGGGCTCCGCTCGTGTCTGTCAATCGAGGGTTTACAACGTGGGCGGCCCGGAAACCCTCCCGGTGAGGGCTCTCGCCGAAGCCGTAACGGCAATCGCCCGCAACCCACTCGTGGTTTATACGCCGTTCCCGGTTGGGCGAGAGTCGATTGACGTTGGCGCCTTTGCGGCCAGCTCGGACAGGATCCGCCGCGAACTCGGTTGGAGCGCTCGGACACGGTTTTGCGACGGAATCAGGCAGACGCTTTCGTACTACGAAAAGCACCTGAATGCGTACCTGAGACCAGTGGAGTCGCACCTCGAGCTTGCAGCACAGGCAGTTTAGCCGAGTGCGGAAGCGTTGAGCCCAGCCGAATTCCAGACACTCGTCGAAGCGGAGAGCCGCCTCTGGTGGTTCCGCGGCATGCAGAAGATCCTGTTCCGCATTCTGGACCCGATAGCGCCGGCCGGCGCGACAGTCCTCGAAGCCGGATGTGGAACCGGCTACTTCGCGCGAATCCTCGAGCGTCGGTACGGCTGGCGGATGTTCCCCGTCGATTTGGCGGCGGAGGCGCTGGCGCATGCGCGGCGGGCCGGCGCAGGAAGACTCACGCAAGCGAACATCGCGCGCCTGCCATTTCCGGCCGATTCGTTTGACGTGCTGGTGTCACTCGACGTGCTTGTGTACTTTCATCGCGGCGGCGATTCAGCCGCGCTCGACGAATTCGCGAGGGTGCTGAAACCGAAGGGATTGTTGGTCATTCGCGTCGCCGCCCTGGATATTCTCTACAGCGCCCACTCGAGATTCACCGGGGAGCGGCAGCGCTTCACCCGTCGCGGTCTGATGAGGACCGTCGAGAACTCGGGTTTTCGCGTGCTGCGTTGTACCTACGCAAACTCTCTTTTACTCCCATTGGCGCTGGCCCGATTTCGCGTCTGGGAACCGCTGCTGCGCAAGCCGCCTGCGAGCGGGACGGCGCTTGTCCCGCAGTGGATGGACCGCATCCTTTACCTGCCACTGGCCGCGGAATCCGGGTGGCTGGGATTGGGCGCCAACCTCCCCATTGGCCAGTCGCTGCTTTTATTGGCCGAAAAGACATGAGGGCACGATGGGGTTCTTTACCTTCGGCACTCCGCTGGTTTGCGGCCGGACTGTCCGCTTTGATTCTGCTTGTCGCAACCCGCTGGCCGCTCGCGTCGGCTCATTTGTATTTTTTCGACAGCGTTAATTTCGCGCTGGCGCTCGACGACTTTAGCCCTGCGCTACACCAGCCGCAACCGCCAGGTTACCCCCTGTTCGTGGGCCTCACCCGGCTGATCCATATCTTTGTCCCGGACCCGCAGCACGTGTTTCTCATTGCCGGGCTCACAGGCGCATTGGCTGCGCTCTTCCTGATCCGATGCCTCGGGGCCGGGATCTTCGCGCCAGCCGCCGGGTGGATCGCTGCAGCCCTTCTGTTCGCAAATCCGGCATTTTGGCTCGCTGGCATTGCGAGCCAGGTTCGCATTTTCCTTGCAGTGGCGTCTCTGGGCACGGGCCTGCTGGCCTGGCATGCCCTTCAAAAGGACTCTCGCGGCGGATGGTTTTACGGTTCGTTCGCGTGGCTCGGGATCGCAGCCGGATTTCGACCGGTCGAATCCATGCTTCTGGTCCCCCTGCTGCTCTGGGTATGGGTATATTCGAGCCGCTCTCTGCGCCGGCTGGCCCTGGCGATTTTGATTTTTTCAGCCACGCTTGCGCCTTCGCTTATTGTTACGGTCACGGCAATGGGCGGGGTGCACGCGACAACCGGGATTTTGTGGTCTTATGCCAATGCTCAATTCCACGGTTCGTCGCGACTGTTCGGAGCCACGGACAACGCTGCATTTACAATGCTCGCCCAAGCCGTCGTCTGGAATGGGTTGGGAATGCTGGCCTGGATCTGGGCGCTTCCTTTCAGCGCCGCGCGTCGCGCGTTCGCGGGAGACGGGATCCGGACACCCTTTCTGCTCATATGGTTTCTGCCGCCGTTCCTCTTCTCCGCCCTGGTCCATATCGGCGACCCGGACCAGGCGCTCACCACGATTCCAATTCTGTGCCTGTGTGGCGGGGCAGTCCTGGCGTCTGTTCTAAAGTCTCCTGACGGCTGGCGTACTGTAGGCCTGGCCGCTGGCGCGGCGGCGATCAGTGCCCTCCTTTTCTTTGTTCCCCTCCCGCTCAAAATCGCCCGGGCCTCCACTTACCGTGCGGTGGCCGGAGGTGGGCGCATCACTGACGCTGCTATTTACGCCATCGAGAACATCCGTAAGCGCGGGCCGGTCATCATCATCCATTACGGGTTCCCGGTTTCCTGGCGCCAGATCTCTTATTACTTCCCCGACGATTACGTCGTGTTCCTCCCAGGAGCGCCCGGAGATTCGGCGCCCTCCGGCGATGCCTGGATTTTGCAGCATCGTAAACTGCTATGCGCGTATGGAAGGGGTAGCAGTATCATCCTGCCGCCGGGGAGACAAATTCTCTTCCTGTTACCGCAAGGCGTTCAGCCTTCACAAGTCACCCCCGATTTGCCGACGCCGAAACAATTGGGGCGCGTGTTCTATCTCTGCGGTTCTCCCCGGAAGCAGTTCGCGTTCGGGCCGTACGATTTTGAGTTTTCGAATTTAACTCCTACGCGGTAGCCAAACAGCAGGCGATGGCTTAGGTCCTACACGTTATCGCGGGCACCGCGTTGAAACCGTGCCCGCCCCGTGGCATTTACGCTTTGGCTGCCCCGCTCGAATCGGCGTGCTCCGCGCGTTCCTTCTTCTCAGTCGCGAAATGAGCCGGTATCCTGGTCGTCGTGGCATACCAGCAACCCTGCTCGCTGAACCTGAAGTTTGTCATCATCCCGTTCATGGCGCCTCCGATGACGTTCCCCGAATATACGGCGCTCGGCGTCGGCTCATATACAAACTAAACATCCCCGGCGTTGGTTGCCCATTGGCCACTAAAGCCGTCACCGGTTTTGAAGGTTCCGTTTGCGTTGAAAGTGATTGAGGTCTGGTTGTAGGTTCCGCTGCATCCCCAGCTGTAAAAGAATGTCCATTGGCCCGCGATACTCATAAATTCCTCCTTGTTTCTTTCTTTTTTTGGTTATTTTTGTTGGTTTTTGCCCGGGCATTGATTCAGTGCGGAGCGCCGGAAATCCGTTACAGTCCCGTGACCTGGAAGCGGCGCGGCGGTTTATCCCCGTTATAATGAAGAACATCCCCCAAAATGAGTGATTCCTCTGTGGATCTGAAGCGGACGATCAACCTGCCGCGGACCAGCTTCTCCATGAAAGCCAACCTGCCGCAGACCGAGCCCCGGATGCTCGCGCGCTGGGCGGAGGAGGATCTGTATGGGCGGATTCGCAAGTCGCGCTCGGGCAAACCGGTCTACATCCTGCACGACGGGCCACCCTACGCAAACGGCCGAATTCACGTCGGCACGGCGTTCAACAAGATCATAAAGGACTTCATCGTAAAGTCCAAAACCATGGCGGGTTACGACTCGCCGTACGTTCCCGGATGGGACTGCCACGGCCTGCCCATCGAACACAAGGTCGATCAGGAACTTGGGGGTAAAAAGGCAAAGCTGTCACCCATCCAGGTTCGCCGCGAATGCCGCAAATACGCGGAAAAGTGGGTCAACCTCCAGCGGGAGGATTTCAAGCGCCTCGGCGTCCTCGGGGAGTGGGACCGCCCGTATCTGACGATGAGCCCCGAGTACCAGGCGACCATCGCGGGGGCCTTCGTCGACTTTCTTGAAAAAGGCTACGTCTATAAGGGCCTGAAGCCGGTGAACTGGTGCTGGTTCGACCGCACCGCGCTGGCCGAAGCGGAAGTGGAGTATGCGGACCACCAAAGCCCCTCCATTTGGGTTCGGTTTCCGCTGAAATCGGACCCTGCCGCGATCGACCCGGCGCTCGCCGGAAAACGCGTTTACACCGTCATTTGGACCACCACGCCGTGGACCCTTCCGGCCAACCTGGCGGTCGCCTACAACCCGCGCTTTGAGTACGTTGCGTATGAAACTTCAGGCGATGTCTATATCGTCGCGGCGGACCTTCTGGAAAAGACCGTAAAACGGGCTCACTGGACCGAGGGCGCGCCAGTTGCGCGTTTTCATGGCGATCGCCTGAACGGCGCGATTTTCGGCCATCCGTTTCTCGATCGCGATTCGATCGCGATTCTTGCCGATCATGTGACCCTCGAACAGGGTACCGGCGCTGTCCACACCGCCCCGGGCCATGGACAGGAGGACTACGTAGCCGGACAACAGTACGGGCTGCCGGTCTATTGCCCCGTCGATGCGGCCGGGCGCTTTTTCGATGCTGGCGGAGTTCCGGGCGGAGTGCCGGAGCAGTTGCTCGGCAAGACGATCTGGGAAGGTAACCCGATCGTGATCGAAATCCTGAAGGAGCGCGGCGCGCTCATCGGACTCGAAAACATTGAGCACTCCTATCCGCACTGCTGGCGCTGCCACAACCCGACCATCTTCCGCGCTACCGAGCAATGGTTCATCGGCATGGACAACCACCAGCTTCGGAAGCGCGCGCTCGATGCGATCCGCGCGGTGAAGTGGCTGCCGGAGTGGGGCGAAGAGCGCATCTCGAACATGATCGCCACCCGGCCCGACTGGTGCATTTCACGCCAGCGCGTCTGGGGCGTACCGATCGTGGTGTTTTACTGCAGCGCCTGCCGCGAACCCTTGACGGATCGCCGCGTGCTCGATGGCGTGGTCGATCTGTTCCGGCGCCATTCCGCAGATGTCTGGTTTGAACGCTCACCCGCGGAACTGATTCCGGCGGGAGTCGCGTGCAGCAAATGCGGCTCGGCGGAATTCACAAAAGAGAACGACATCCTTGACGTGTGGTTCGACTCGGGTTCGAGCCATCTCGCGACGCTCAACAAAGCCTTCGGCCTGCACTGGCCGGCCGATCTCTATCTCGAGGGCGGCGATCAGTATCGCGGCTGGTTCCACAGTTCCCTGCTGATCGGCGTCGGACTGCTGAACGGCGCGCCCTACCGCGGAACCGCAACTCACGGCTGGGCGCTCGATGGCGAGGGCCGGGCCATGCACAAATCGCTCGGCAACGATATCCCGCCCGAAGCGGTGATCAAGGATTTTGGAGCCGAAGTGCTGCGGCTGTGGTCGGCGTCTGTCGATTTCACCGAAGACGTTCGCCTTTCCCCCGGCATCCTGAAGCAGCTTTCGGACGCGTACCGCAAGCTTCGAAACACCTTCCGCTACGCGCTTGGCAATATTCACGATTTCAATCCGGAAGCGGACGCGGTGCGCGGGGAAGAACTGCTCGAGATCGATCAGTGGATTCTGATGCGGGCCGAAGACCTGATTTCACGCTGCCTTATCTGGTACGAGGAGTTCGCGTTCCACAAGGTCTATCGCGCCGTTTACGACTTCGCGACAGTCGATCTCAGCTCCATTTATTTCGACGTACTCAAAGACCGGCTTTACACGTCTGCGACCAAATCCGCGGCCCGGCGCAGCGCGCAGACGGCGCTCTACCGGCTGGCGAATGCGCTCGCGCGCCTGCTCGCGCCCATCCTGAGTTTCACTACCGAGGAGGTCTGGCCACATCTGGGGCAGCAGGGCAGCGTTCACGCGGCGCTCTTTCCGGAACCCGACAGCCTGACGAGCGGCATAACGCTCGAGCAGAAACAACGCGCCAGAAACTGGGACAAGCTGATCGAGGTGCGCGAGGGAGTGCTCAAGAGTCTCGAAAGCGCGCGCCAGGAAAAGTTCATTGGCGCTCCGCTCGAAGCACGGGTGCGGCTGGCCGCGAACAGCGATCTTTATCCGCTGCTCGATCGGTATTCGCAGGAGTTGCCCGGGCTGTTCATCGTCTCCCAGGTGGATCTGCGTCAACTCGCCGAACAGGAACATCAACCATTTACTTTTAAGGCCGCCGGACATGATCCTGTCAACGTCACGGTCGAGCGCGCGCACGGGGCCAAGTGCGAGCGCTGCTGGAAGTACACCGAAGACATCGGCTCCAATCCGCGCTTCCCCACGATCTGCGCGGCGTGCGCGAGCGCGGTCGAGGAAATCCTCGGGAACGAATGACGCCCGCCGCACGCCGCATGGCCGCATTCCTCGCAGCGGGAGGCGTGTTTGCGCTCGATCGCTTTTCCAAATGGCTGGTAGAGACGCGCTTCGGGCCTTATGATACGAAGACCGTGATCCCCGG
>Ga0157370_10001029_pt1 | contig 35080 bp, 34 predicted proteins | sample C35metaG_FD_113463 | JGI IMG/M metagenome (GOLD analysis project Ga0157370, IMG submission 113463) | Corn rhizosphere microbial communities from Kellogg Biological Station, Michigan, USA - C3-5 metaG | ecosystem: Host-associated > Plants > Roots > Rhizosphere > Soil | place: USA: Michigan... | reverse complement strand
TTCCACTGCTGACGGTGAAAAAAACTGCTCGCTATAAGTGATCAATTCCTCCTGTTCTAAAATTTTCAAAACGCTGTTTACAGTAAAAGCATCGAGTTTAAAATTTTTGACAAAAGTGTTGATATCAAAACCAAAATAATTTCCTTCACCGCTGCCAGCGGGCAATTGCAGGAAATCGCATAAAGCGCCATATATTTTTTTGATCTTTTCTTTTGACGGATATTTTATATCTGATTGCTTTTTTAATTGCTCCAGTTCGCCTTTATTATAAAGCAAAACAGCATAAGATTTTTTCCCATCCCTTCCTGCCCGACCCGCTTCCTGGTAGTAATTTTCCAGTGATTCAGGAACATCATAATGAACAACAGTTCTTACGTCCGGTTTGTCAATTCCCATTCCAAAAGCGTTGGTACAAGCGATGATGCGTGTTTTATTGTTGATCCAATCTTCCTGTTTTTGATTGCGTTCATCATTAGTAAGACCCGCATGATAATAGTCTGCAATGATGCCGTTTTGTTGAATTATTTCTGCAATTTCTTTTGTTCTTCTTCTTGTCTTGCAATAAACAATTCCGCTACCGGGGACTTTATTTAAAATGTTTAAAAGTTTATTCTGTTTTGATGAAAGTTCAAAAGCGCTGTAGGAAAGATTGGCACGTTCAAAGGATTGATGAAACGAGCGTTGTTTTTTTTTGAAAAGTAATTTTTCGCAGATATCTTTTTGCACTTCTAAAGTTGCGGAAGCTGTGAGAGCAAGAATAGGAACACTTGGGAAATATTCTCGGATGGCAGCGATCCGAAGATAAGGAGGCCGGAAGTCATAGCCCCACTGAGAAACGCAATGAGCTTCATCTACAGCAATTGAGTTTACTTTTATTAGCGGAAGAAATTCTAAAAATAATTCTGTTTCTAATCTTTCAGCAGAAACATACAAGAACTTAAAATTGCCATAAGCTGCGTTTTGCAAAGTTTTTTTTACTTCGATAAAACTCATTCCCGAATAAATGGAAAGCGCGGGAATTCCTTTATTTTTGAGATTCAAAACCTGGTCTTTCATCAATGCGATCAAAGGACTTACAACAAGACATAAGCCTTCTTTCATCATCGCCGGAACCTGGAAACAGATTGACTTTCCTCCACCGGTTGGCATAATTGCAAGGGTATCGTTCCCTTCTAAAACAGAAGTAATGATCTCCTCCTGAAGTGTCCGGAAAGATTCATATTTCCAATATTTTTTTAAAATATCTGTCTGGGCGCTCATGAAGTCTGAAACTAAATTTAAAAGTTGAATGTAAGAAATTCAGGAATAAATTTTTTTGAAAAACGATTGGTGTTACAACGCATTTCCAAGTTACTCATCTTATGTATTAATTTTACACAAATGCATTAATACCCATGGAGATTTTTTTTTACATTGATGAAATAGAAAAGACGGCAAAAGAATTTTTAAAAATTACGGACGGATATAAAGTTTTTGCATTTAGTGGTGAGTTGGGCAGCGGGAAAACTACCTTTATAACTGCGCTCTGTAAACAACTTGAGGTGACTGAAACTGTTTCCAGCCCTACTTATTCCATCATCCAGGAATATGTAACGCATCAAAATAAAGTGATTTATCACATTGATCTTTATCGCATAAAAAATAGCAAAGAAGCAATTGAGACGGGAATAGAAGATTGTTTGAACAGCAACGAAATTTGTATGGTTGAATGGCCGGAAAAAGCACCTGAAATTTTTCCTGAGAAAACTATTTTTTCAAACTTTGAAATAATTTTCAGTAATAAAAGAAAATTGATCATAGAACTTCCGCGATAAAAAATTATATTTATATCAATAATTAAAATTTATACATGGCATCATCAAAACCTTTTGTTTCCCCTTCTTTTACTTACGAGACTTTAGAAGAGACGCTTGATATCAAACCAAAAGGTGCAGAATTATTGATCGGTATTCCCCGCGAAACTTCTTTCCAGGAAAACCGTATCGCGCTTACACCGGAAGCGGTGAGTGTGTTGGTTGCAAATGGCCATCGCGTTATTATGGAAAGCAAATCCGGGGAAGGAGCAAGTTATTCTGATAAGGATTATAGCGATGCTGGTGCGAAGATATCTCCGTCTAAAAAGGAAATTTTTGAGTGTGATGTTTTGGTGAAAAGTGCACCTGTTTGCGAAGTAGAAATAGATTTGCTGAAACCCAATCAGTTTATAATTTCTCCCATTCATGTTACGGCGATGAAACGTGATATTTTGGAAAAAATGATGGAAAAAAAAATTACTGCTCTTAGTTTTGAAAACCTCAAAGATGACAGTGGCCATAACCCGATTGTAAGAAGTATGAGTGAAATTGCGGGAAGTGCAGTAATGCTGATTGCAGGCCAATATTTAAGTAATGCCAATCATGGAAAAGGAGTTTTGGTGGGTGGTATTTCCGGAATTCCCCCAACAAAAGTCATCATCATCGGCGCGGGAATTGTAGGCGAACAAGCGGCAAGAACAGCCCTTGCAATGGGTGCCAGTATTAAAATTTTTGACAACAGTATTTATCGTTTAAAACGGTTACAAAATAATATTGGTTTGCGTTTATACACTTCTGTTATTGAGCCGGGAATCTTGTCGAAGCAATTGAAAACCTGTGATGTGGCAGTAGGTGCTTTAGCCGCTTCCGGTGGAAGAACTCCGCTTGTGGTAACAGAAGAAATGGTAAGCAAAATGCGTCCCGGAAGCGTGATTGTTGATGTAAGTATAGATCACGGCGGATGTTTTGAAACTTCAAGAATTACTTCCCATACATCGCCGGTTTTTAAAAAGTATGATGTAATACATTATTGTGTTCCAAATATTCCTAGTGGATTTGCAAGAACAGCATCGCAGGCAATTAGCAATGTTCTGATGCCACTAATGCTGGAAATGGCTGATGACGGCGGCTTTGAGAATTTGGTTTGGTATAAAATAAATATCCGGAGTGGCATTTATTTATTCAAAGGGGCTCTCACCAATTTCCATCTTAGTCAAAGATTTGATTTAAAATTTACTGACTTGAATTTATTAATCGCGAGCAGAAGATAAAGCGAGACTTCTAAAATAAATATTTCAAATCAATCTCTTCTTCCGTGGTAGATTAAAATATATTGTACCAACATAGTAATAGAAGCAAGAGCCGCTACGACGTAAGTTAATGCTGCCCATTTTAAAGCATCTTTAGCTTTTTCATGTTCATCCGGCAAGGTAATATGCGAAGCATTTAACCATTTCAATGCCCTTGCTGAAGCATCAAATTCCACTGGCAAAGTGATCACAGAAAATAAAGTTGAAACGGCGAAGAGGATGATTCCAATTAATAAAACCGTACTATTTCCTCCGCCAAAACTAAGCAACCCAAGTCCGATTAAAATTACCCATTGTGCCAGATTGGTACTAATCTGGACAACAGGAACCAGCGCACTTCTAAGAGAAAGCATTGAATAAGCTGTAGCATGTTGAACTGCATGACCACATTCATGTGCAGCAACTGCGGCGGCAGCAATATTTTTGCCTTCATAAACATCAGGACTGAGATTAACCGTTTTTTTTGCAGGATCATAATGATCGCTCAAAAATCCTTGTACAGACACAACGGTTACATCGTAAATTCCATTGTCATGAAGCATTTTTTCTGCGATTTCTTTTCCACTCAGTCCACTGCTGGTAGCCACTTTTGAATATTCAGAAAATTTACTCTTAAGCCGTGATTGCACAACCATTCCAATACCCATAAACAAAAGCGAAATAAATAGAATTGAGATCGGCATTTTGAAAATTTCTTTGATTCAAATTTACATAAAATGTGCCCTCAAAAATTAATTAAATATCTCTTTCCTGTGCACGCAGCCACCTTTCGGGAATTTCATTATTGCTGGCAAATAAATAGTCTTTATAACTGCATGAGACCATTTTTTTATCGGGCAATTGCATCCACCATCTTCCGGTTTTTTTACTTTGCATAAATACCGTGTCTACTTCGGCAAATGCGGTGTGGTATTCATTAAAATTATGTTTTTCATTTAGGGAAGATTCCTGGCGGCTCCTATTTTTACCATCGATAAAATACCAAAGCATTTGAGAGATTTGTAAGGCTGTAAGATCTTTTAAATCTTTCGAAGAATCATAACCATAAATTCCAAATGAAGAAAGAGCGGAACTCATTCCTGCATAACGAGCAAGCGTACAGGCTTCCTCGCCGGTAAAACCATTTGGACTGCATGCCGATGCGGGAGCATCACTATTTTTTATGCCAGCAATATCAAAACTGAATAAATCTGAATTGCGGATTACCGGTTCCATTTCCTCCATTTCTTCTTTTACTGTTCCAACCCTGAAACAATCAAACCTCAGCTTGTCCATGGTTTCAAGCATTCGTGGATGAACAAAATAACTTTGAAACCCAATATGATTATAATGCCTTACCATATTGGGTTCGCCAGTTAACATTTCCATCAAAAAATTTTCACTTCTTACCGGGGATTCACTTCTTAAATCTATTGTCGCATCAACTATTGTCGCATCAATTATTTTGTTTAAATCCTTATAAGCGAAATATTGAGCTAATGTATTATCATGTGAACCGCCAATAATGACAACTGTTTTGTTCATTTCGAATAATTCTTTCAAAACAATTGTTATCGCTGAATAACTATCGTTCAATGATGCGCCACTTTTGATATTTCCGATGTCCGCTATAGAAATTTCCTTATGCCAATAATGTAATTCATAAAATTTTTTACGAATTGCATTCGCAGAATTTTCTTGTGCGATAAAACCATTTCCCCTAAATTCATTTATTCCGACAATTACAATATCTATGTCATTTAAATCCGGAATTTCTTCTTCATTTATTTTAATAACACTTGCCATTTGACTGTCGTTATAAGCAGTGTCATTGCTTATTTCTGCTACATTTACTGGTAAAAGATATTCGTCTAAATCGTACGTCAACTTTATATATTTTTTTGACAAACCTAACAGATAAAATTCAGAATTAAAAGGTGAATTAAAGTTGCTAACCTTATTTCGTTTTTTTATTGAAATGAATCTTTTAAAGGTTGGCAATCTTGTGTGAATATTTGTTTCGCTTATTTTTGCAGTTATGGAAAATCTGCTAACGCAAATAAATAATCTGAAAGAAGAAATTAATAATTTCTTCAGTGATGATAAAAACCCCGCTGAAGTTTTTCGGATCAAATTTATTGGTTCAAACGGATCAGTGAAATCATTGATGAGTGAAATGAAAAATGTGGCTCCCGAAAACAAAAGGGAAATGGGAAAAGTGTTGAATGAATTAAAATTATTTGCTGAAAATAAATATGAACAGTTAAAGAAGTCGGCCGATAATCAACAATCAGCAACAGAAAAGACAATTGATCTTTCTTTGCCGGGAGATACATTGTCAATTGGAAGCCGCCACCCGATTAGCATTGTAAGAAATCAAATTGTTTCTATTTTTCAGCGCCTTGGATTTGCTGTAGCTGAAGGCCCTGAAATTGAAGATGACTGGCATAATTTTACAGCGCTTAATTTACCTGAAAATCATCCGGCAAGGGATATGCAGGACACATTTTATGTTTCTCAAAATCCGGCCTGGATGCTGCGTACACATACAAGCAGCGTGCAGGTCCGCGAAATGGAAAAAGGAAAACTTCCGATTAGAATTATTTGCCCGGGCCGCGTTTATCGTAATGAAACGATCAGCGCAAGAGCACATTGTTTTTTTAATCAGGTGGAAGGTTTATATATTGCCGATAATGTTTCCTTTGCAGATCTGAAACAAACACTTTACTTTTTTGTGCAGGAAATGTTTGGCAAAGAAATGAAAGTTCGTTTTCGTCCCTCATATTTTCCTTTTACAGAACCAAGCGCAGAAATGGACATCTCTTGTTTGATCTGCGGGGGTGTGGGTTGCAATGTTTGTAAACATACAGGCTGGGTGGAAATTTTAGGCTGCGGAATGGTTCATCCAAATGTGTTGGAAAACTGTGGAATTGATTCAAAAAAATATACTGGCTTTGCTTTTGGAATGGGGATTGAAAGAATTACAATGTTGAAATACCAGATAAAAGACCTGAGAATTTTTAGTGAAAATGATACCAGGTTTTTAAAACAATTTACGAGCGCAGTTTGATTTTTGTTCTTTCTTTTTTTTAAGATTTTCAGGAATTTCTTTGGTTACTATTAAAAATTCAACAACAAATCATGACCATAACGATTTGCGTTTGCGGAGCAGGAACGATGGGAAGTGGCATTGCACAAGTCGCTGCTCAAAGTGGTTTTGATACAATTTTGTTTGATGTAAATGAAAATGTTGTTGAAAGATCAAAAGAAACTGTTCAAAAAAATCTTCAGTATTTAGTTGATAAAAAGAAAATTTCTTCGACAGAAAAAGAAGAAATCTTCAGCCGGATAAAATTTACAAATGACATAAGAAATTGTACAGCCTTTGTAATTATTGAAGCGATTATTGAAAAAGAAGATGCCAAAGTTTCTTTGTTCAATGAATTGGCAAAATACAATAATGAAGAAGTAATTTTTGCAACAAATACCTCTTCTCTTTCAGTTTCTTCGATGCAGCAAAAAATTATTTTTCCCCAAAGAGTTGTGGGAATGCATTTCTTCAATCCTGCTTATATTATGAAACTCGTGGAAGTTGTAAAAGGACTTTGGACAAATGAAGAAGTGGTTAAAGCAGTTGTTGACATTTGCCGATCAATGAAAAAAAATCCGGTGATTTGTAAAGATTCTCCTGGTTTTATTGTCAATCGTATCGCCCGCCCATATTATCTAGAATCTCTGAAAATTGTAGAAGAAGGAATTGCGTCCTTTGAAGAAGTAGATGAAATTCTTGAATCAACTGGTTTTAAAATGGGACCATTCAGGTTGATGGATCTGATTGGAATGGATATTAATCTTGCAGTTACAGAAAGTGTTTATAATGCATTCGGTAAAGTTCCTCGTTTTTCACCCTCTTCAATTCAAATTGAGAAAGTAAAAAGGAATCAATTAGGTAAGAAAACTGGTAAAGGCTTTTATAATTATGATTAATTAAAAAAGGATAATTAATTTCATTGCCGAATTAATCATTGGAAATGCCGGAAATGCTTCAGGAAAATTTTTCAGAGAAAAAGAATGTTGACAAAAAAATCCTTGTTACCGGAGGTTCTGGCCTTGTAGGAAATGAACTCATTAAACAACTGCTTGCTTCCGGGGAAAAAGTTCGCGCTATTTATCATTCTACTCCTGTTTCAATTTCACATCCTGATTTGGAAATTGCAGAATGTGATATCCTGGATGTAGTTGCTTTAGAAGAAATAATGCATTCAGTTACTCATGTTTATCATTGTGCGGCCATTGTTTCTTTTGATCCAAAAGACAAAAGAAAAATGCTCAGACTAAATATTGAAGGAACTTCAAATGTTGTAAACGCTTGCATTGATTCTGAAATTAAGAAAGTCGTTCATGTTAGTTCTGTGGCGGCTTTGGGAAGAATGAGGGAAGATGAAACCGTCACTGAAAAAATGAACTGGACGGAAGAAACGGGCAACAGTGTTTATGGGAAATCAAAATATTTTGCAGAGACTGAAGTATGGCGTGGAATTGCTGAAGGGGTAAAAGCGGTTATTGTAAATCCTTCCCTAATCCTTGGTGGAGATAATTGGGAAAATGGATCTTCGGCAATTTTTAAAAATGCTTATAACGAATTCAAATGGTTTACCAACGGGGTTTCCGGCTTTGTTGATGTAAGGGACGTGGCACGTGCGATGATCTTGTTAATGAATAGCGAAATAACTGCTGAGAGGTTTATTTTAAATGGAGAGAATTTACCTTACAGACAAATATTTTCGTCAATTTCAAAATGTTTTGGAAAGAAGCCTCCGCACAAAAAAGTAACTCCTTTTTTAGCAGAATTAATTTGGCGGGTAGAAGAATTAAAGACAATGTTCACGGGCGAAAAACATTTGCTGACCAAAGAAACGGCGCGAACAGCACAGGCAAAAGTTTATTTTGACAACAGTAAATTTTTAAAGGCGTTTCCAGGTTTTGAATTTTATAAAATTGAAGAGACGATTGAATTTACCTGTGCTACTTTAAAAGAAAAATATTCTCTTTAAAATAAATTAATCCTTATTAATGAATACCAATTCCCAAATTATTTTTGCGGCAATTTTTATCTTTGTTCTTTCATTTCTACTATCACCTTTTAAATTATTTGCGCAGTCAAATTATTATTTGGTGAAAGGAAGAGTAGTGAACAAAGATACAAAAGCACCACTTTCCGGTGCATCAGTTTTCGCCCAAAATACAACCATTGGAGAAGCAACGGACTCTTCCGGAAATTTTAGCATTTGGCTTCCAAATGGCGGCTATTCGCTCGTTACAACCTTTACTGGCTATCAAACAGAAATGATTCGTGTTACCGGAACAGGAGAAAATGACAGTTTACTTTTTGAATTAGAACCCGAAATAAAATCTTTGGAAACTGTAACCATCTCATTAAGCAATGAAGTGAGGAATGGTTGGGAAAAATATGGCTCTTTCTTCGTTGATAATTTTATTGGACAAACAAAATTTTCAAAGCAATGTGTAATCAAAAATCCTGAAGTACTTCATTTTTATTTTAGCAAAACGAAAAATCGTTTAAAAGTTTTAGCGAAAGAACCTTTAATCGTTGATAATTTTGCTTTAGGATATACATTGAAATTTGCAATAGACTCTTTCACGAACGAATACAATTCTAAGGATAATTTGTTTATTGGTTACCCACTATTTGAAGAAATGCAGGGGACACCTGAACAACAGGATGTGTGGAATAAAAACCGTTCAACTGCGTATCAGGGTTCTTAGTTGCAATTTATGAGAAGCCTTTATTCACGCACCTTAGAGCGGAATGGATTTGAAATTCAATTTATAGTAAATAATAATGGAGAAGATTATCCAATCCATTTGGGGAATATTTATGGTGCTTTAAATTATAAAAAAACTGACAGCACAAAAATGGTGGAATTTTTCCCAAATCAGAGCCGTGTTGCGGTTATATATACAAAATCAAATCCCGAGGAAAAATATTTTGATCTGGATTCTTCTGCAAGGAAAAACTTTCAATTATCAACTTTGATCTTTCCAAAAGGTGAATCATTTTTTATTGAAGAAAACGGATATTTTTATGATCAGGAAGATCTCATAACAAATGGATATTGGGGTTTTAAAAAAATCGGAGATATGCTCCCATATGATTATAAACCGGAAGAGAAACCCGAGTAATGATATTTTTTCAGCAATAATTATTTTTCTATTGATTTTATTTTTTCCCAAATTTCAGGAAGACGTTTTATCAAAACCAGTTCTTTTCTTTTACTAAAAAACTCCTGTATTGGCGTCCCCCAATAAGTTTTATTTCCTTCAATGCTTGAAGTAACTCCCCCTTGTCCCATTACGACGGCATTGTCACCAATCCTGATTGTTTTATTTACACCGACCTGCCCCCAAAGCGTTACGCCATCTCCCAAAATCGTTCCACCTGCAATGCCAACCTGTGCAGCGATCAAACAATTTTTTCCGATTACAACATCGTGTCCGACATGAATAAGATTATCGAGTTTTGTTCCCATGCCAATATTTGTTGAATCGCTTACACCGCGATCAATAGTGCAATTGGCGCCGATTTCAACAAAATCATTTATTAAAACGTTTCCGCAGCTTTGCATTTTTTTATACCAGTTGCCGCGATTCTTTTTTGTGTTGAAATAAAATGCATCGCTACCAATTACAGTACCGGAATGAATTTCAACATTGTTTCCAATGATGCAGTCATCATAAACAATCACGTTCGGATGAATGATACAATGAGTTCCAACAACAACATTGTTTCCCAAAAAAACGTTTGGCATGATGATCGAATCTTTTCCAATTTTCGCGGAATCGCTAATCATTTTATTTGATGCGGAAAAGGGCTTAAAATGATTTACGATTTTCAGGTATGCCTCAAATGGATCATTAACAACAAACAAAGTTTTTTCTTCCGGAACTTCCCTTTCAGCATTGATGATAATAAAGGTTGCAGCACTGTTTAAACAGGCTTCATAATATTTTGGATGATCTACAAAAACTATATCACCGTTTTTTACTTTGTGAATTTCATTGATTCCTGTAGCAAAAGAATTTTTTTTGCCTGAAATTTTTGCGTTGATAAATTCAGCGATCCATTGAGCCGAAACCGGTGATGAGAATTTCATTTTTAATTTTTTGTGTCAAAGATAAAGTTTGCAGGGCGCATGTTTGATCGCAGCCTTTTTCTTCGGTCTACTTTAAAATTTTTTAGCAAAATTTTTTTAACGCTATCAGGTTGTCATAATAATTTTTGCAATAGAAGTTGAAAATTGTTTTCCAAATTGAATCCTCTTTTCTGCTGTGTAAAAATGTGATGACGCGCTGGGAGTATTGTGAACATTACGTTCTGGAAAAGTTGCCGCGGAAACTTAGGGGAGTAATTTTAAAACCGGTTAAAATTTTGAAAATAAAAATTAGTTTTTATGGTCTGAAAATTTCACTTTATCCCCACATGTTTTTTTAAAATGTTGATAAAAATATTTGAAATATTTTTTCATATAGCAAAATTTATTTTTAATATTGTGTAAGGAAATTTGTTTCCTGTACTTACTAACCCATCCATATAACAAAGCCCGAACATTTTCTTGTCGGGCTTTATTATTTTTTGTGATCGATTGGCAAAAAAAATTTCATTATTTTCTTTTAAATTATTCTCTTGGAAAAGTATTTCATTGTCTATAAACCTTTCAATGTTCTCTCACAATTTACTTCTGATGAAGGTAAAAAAACATTGAAAGATTTTTTCAAAGTTCCTTTGAATGTCTATCCTGTAGGGCGTTTGGACTATGACAGCGAAGGTTTGCTGATTCTGACCAATGACAAAAAGCTGAATAATTATTTATTGAATCCCAATAACGAACATGAAAGAGAATATTGGGTTCAGGTTGAAGGAGAAATTTCGCAAAAAGCAATTGATCAGTTGCAAAAAGGTATCGTAATGAATGTAAACGGGAAAATGTATCAGACAAAAGAATGCATCGTAAAAAAGTTTTCCAATGCACCGGAAGTTTATGAAAGAAACCCTCCGATTCGTGTTAGAAAATCAATCCCTGATTCATGGATAAAAATTATTTTAACAGAAGGCAAAAACAGGCAGGTTCGTAAAATGACGGCTGCTGTTGGTTTTCCAACTTTAAGATTGATCAGGCATAGAATTGAACAAATCACGGTTGAGCATTTGCAGCCGGGAGAAATGAAATTAATACCTAAACAAGAATTGTATAACTTGCTGAAAATTCAAAAAAGATAAATTAAGATGGTAAGATCAATGACAGGCTTTGGCCGTGCAGAGCAAACGGTTGGAGATAAAACATATTTGGTAGAAATAAAATCGCTGAATGGAAAACAATTTGAAGTGAACTTAAAAATTCCTCCGATCATCAAACCTTATGAATTTGATATCAGAAGTCTTATCCAGGAAAATTTGCTTCGCGGAAGTATTGAATGTTTAATCGTTATCAAACAAAATGGCACATCAAAACCGGTTGTTATCAATACCGATTTGATTAAATCTTATTACAATCAAATTGAGAGCCTTGCAACAGAATTATCTATAGATACAAATTCAGTTCTAGCCGCTTTGTTAAGGTTGCCGGAAGTTGTTTCTCCGAGCAATGAGGTGTTGGATGAAAGTGATTGGAAACATCTGAAAGGTGTAATTGAAGTGGCTTTGCTTGAATTGAATGCTCACAGAATTGAAGAGGGAAAATCATTGGAAAAGGAACTTCGTCTAAGGATAAAAAATATTAAAATTCAGGAAGATGAAATTTTAAAACTCGAACCAAGGAGAAGAAAAAGAATGAAAAGCGAATTGATAGATCTTCTTGAAGAAAATGCCGGGAAAGAAAATTATGATTCCAACAGGCTTGAGCAGGAATTGATTTATTACATTGAAAAGATTGACATTCGCGAAGAACAGGTACGGCTTAAAAATCATTGTGAATATTTTATTTCAATTTTGGAAGGCGATGAAGAAGCAAAAGGTAAAAAATTGTCTTTTGTAGTTCAGGAAATTGGACGTGAAATAAATACGACCGGCTCAAAGGCTTATGATTCCGAAATCCAGAGAAGCGTTGTGCTAATGAAAGATGAATTGGAAAAAATCAAAGAACAAACTTTCAATATTCTGTAGTTTGAATTCTCTCTCATCTTCAAAACGAATTATTTTTGTAAAAAGCGCAGCTTGAAAAAATCATTATTTATACTATTTCTATCAGTAATTCTTGTGTCGTGCATCAGAACGGGACTTTATGAAAAAGTCGCTGTCATACCCTCGCAGCAATGGTTTTATTCTAATACTCCCGAATTTACTTTTCATATCACTGATACCACTTCACTCTATAATGTTTATGTTGTTTTGCGACATACTGATCTTTATAAATACAACAATATCTGGTTACAAATTGGATTGAAATCTACAAGCGATTCGATGAATTATCAAAATATTAATCTTGTTTTGGGAACTGATTCTAAAGGATGGGAAGGAACAGGAATGGATGATATTTATGAAGTCAGAAAAAACATTTCTCCGGCTCCCTTTAGTTTTAAAAGTTCCGGCGATTACACTTTTTCTATTGCTCAAATTATGCGTGAAAATCCTTTAAATAATGTTTTGAGTGTTGGAATAAGAGTAGAAAAAGTAAAAATGTAACGACTGTTTATTCGTAAATTTCATTTCCTGGACCTGTAATTATTTTCAAATATTAGAAATATGGCTTTCGCAAATTTTAAAAATGTTTTGAAAGTAAAGCCGCACAGGATCATTTATGTTTTCTATTGGTTCTTGCTCGCCTATATTCTTGCTGCACTTATTTTTTGGTTCATTGCACTCAACAATCAAAACCGGCAACTTACCGATTTTAAACTTCAGACAATCAGTGCCAATGATGGAAGTTATTTGCAAAAAGAAAAAAAGATCAGGGAAGAAAACGATCGTAAAACGACACAATATATTGGCGAAGGCACCATGTTCCTATTATTGATTTTGGCAGGAGCGGCTCTTGTTTTTCGTTTGATAAACAAGCAATTCAAACAAGCAAAACAGCAGCAGAATTTCATGATGGCGATAACTCACGAATTGAAAACACCAATTGCCGTTACTAGATTGAACTTGGAAACAATGCAAATGCGTAAATTAGAATATGGTCAGCAACAAAAACTAATTAATAGTACGATTCAGGAAGCAAACAGGCTTAATACGCTTTGTAATAATATGTTATTAATGAGCCAGATCGACTCGGGAAGGTATACTTTTACAAAAGAAAGATTTGACCTGGCCACGCTGGTGAATGATTGCGCAGAAGATTTTATTATGCGGTTTCCGGCAAGAAAAATTGATATCGAACTGAGGGATGAAATTATTATAAATGGTGATCAGCTTTTGATCCAATTAGTGGTAAATAATCTTTTGGATAATGCTTTAAAATATTCAGGAAAAGAGGATGTAGTTTTGATAAAATTATTTCAGGAAGATAAGGTGATCCGGCTTCAGGTGATCGATCAGGGGCAAGGGGTGAGTGAAAAAGAAAAAGGCAGAATTTTTGAAAAATATTTCCGTGGTGCACAAATGCAAGCAAAGGGAACTGGCCTGGGGCTTTATCTTTCTAAAGAAATTATAAAGCAACATCATGGAACGATTAGTGTAATAAATAACATTCCACGCGGATGTATTTTTGAGATACAATTAAAAGGTTAAAAAAAATTATTTTTATGCCATCGAAAAAACTTTCGATCTTATTAGTAGAAGACGAAGAAAATTTGCAGGAAGCTTTGAGATTAAACTTTGAAATGGAAGGGTATGAAGTTACTTCCGTTTATAATGGCGAGGAAGCATTGAAAGCAATTCACAGGGAATATTTTGACCTCATCATCCTTGATGTAATGCTGCCAGAGATAGACGGTATAGCAGTTTGCGAAAATATAAGATTGAGCAATACAGAAATTCCTATCATGATGTTGAGCGCAAAAAACCAAAGCGCAGATCGCGTTTTGGGATTAAAAAAAGGCGCTGATGATTATTTGGGAAAACCATTTAGTCTTGAAGAACTTTTAATTCGGGTAAGGATTTTAATTAATAAAAGTCAAAAGATTTCCGCCAAAGAACCGATTGCTGAACAATACACTTTCGGTAATAATATGGTCAATTTTAAATCTCTTGAATGTACAACCAAATCCGGAGAGGTGGTGCCGCTTACAAAAAAAGAAGCGATGCTTTTAAAACTGCTGATTGAAAATAAAAATGAAGTGGTAACCCGCGAAAAAATTTTGCAATCGGTCTGGGGTTACAATGTTTATCCAACAACAAGGACAGTTGATAATTTCATTTTGAACTTTAGAAAATATTTTGAAGAAGATAGTCGCAATCCAAAATATTTTCACTCTGTCAGAGGTATCGGATATAAGTTTTCGAATAATTAACTGCAATTATCCTGACTCTCTGTTTATTTATTACAAACCTGTTTGTCCAGTAAGGATACAACTTCTGAAGCTTTTTCAAATACTTGATTTAGCTCAGTTACATTTGAAGAAGGAGCATATAAATTCAATTCAACTTCATCCATTAAAGAAGTTAACATTAAGGAAGTCCCCAGGCTTACATTGCATTTATCCAGTTCTTCATTCAATCTTTTTTTAGACAATTCATTTGCAGGGACTTTAAATTTTGCACACAAATAATTTTTTAAAGCGGTATCAAGAGTGTGATAAAATTCGCCACTTTTTTCAGAAATCAATTTTTCATGTGCTTCAGTTAAAGGGCTTTCGGGAATTACAAAATCTTCTTTTTTTCCTTCTTCTGCTTCATTTTTCAAATCGTCTATTTTGATATTTGTTTCAAGATCACTTTTGTTTTTATTTTTTCTAATAATGAAGAAAAGAATCACGAAAATAATTACAGCAACAAGCACAATTCCTGCAATTAATTCAGTTTTGGTTGATATCATATTATTTGTTTGAGAAGTTTTTGTATCGTTGTTTCTTGCAAATAAATTTCTTTTTCCTTTCTTCACACTTATGCTCAAAGGTGCTGTATGTAAGGTTTTATAAGAAGAACTTTCGGGATCGAAATAAGAAAATGAAATGGAATCAACTGTATATTCTCCCGGTTTGGAAACCGTGAATGGATATGAAAAAGTTTTGCTTCCCTGCATCGGGACTTTTGTTTTATCAATGTCGTCTTTTAGTTTCGCCTCGAATCCATCGATGCCCTGTGGCCAGTTAATTGAAGGAGAATTGATCATTTGAATATTTCCTTTCCCCGAAACAGTTAGTTTTAAAGTTCCCGCATCATCTGTCGTAATGTTATTTTTTTCAAGGGCGGCTCTGATCGTAAAATTTCCAACTGCGCCTCTGAAATCGGCAGGCTTATTTTCAACCGGCAATGGCTTTACAGTGATTGTTACCGGTGTTGATTTTAAGGTTATATTTTGCTGGATTTGAGCTTCAGGTGGAAGTGCTGCCTGGCCTAAATCATCAAACATGTCAAAGAATCCGTTGTTCCGTTGTGAGTTTGCATATTCAGACTTAATAAAAGTGATTTTATTGTCTGCAACCACAGGGTCAAGTGTGATATTTCCGGCTTGCAATGGATACAATTCTACTTTTCGAAGCGTGTAAACATTATACATGCGGCCATTGTATTTTTCAAGAGTTGCATTATTACTTACATCAAAATCATTGACGGAAAAGCCATTGAAAGAAGGTGCGTCTGTAATAGTTGTTTCAGAAGGAAGCCTTGTATACAGTTTGTAAGTCGCAACAATTGGTGAACCAACATAGCAGCTTTTTTTATCAACCTCTAATTTTAAAAAAATATTTTTTGCAGTTTTTTCCGCCACATTTTCACCTGGTTTTAAAATGTAATCATCAAATTGATGAGTAGATGGTGTTGGTGGGAAATCTAAATTTAAATTTGGAAACGGAGATAAATTTTGTGAACTGTTATTCTGAGGAGATACAGAACCGGCAACAACTTCAATGGTTATTGGTTTTGTTTTTAATTTTTCCCCTTCAGCGACCGCAGTTGCAGAACCGATGGTAAATTTTCCGGTTGATGTTGGCTGGAGTGAAAACCCAATTGCAACTGATTGGCTTACTTTTCCATTGATACTTGTCACACTTCTTTGTTGATTAGGCCCTGATGCAATTATAAAATTATCAAAAGAAGGAGGTGTAATATTATCTACGTTTGAGGCATTATCAACCTTAAACTGGATTTCAAGTAAATCATTTTTTCCAATTTTTTTTTGTGGACAAACGACTGAAAATTTTATTTGTGCATATGAAGAACCACTGAGAAAAATTGCAGTAACAACAAGTAATGAAACAATAATTTTATGAAAATAAGATCGTAGAAATTTAATCATTTTCTCAGCTAAAGATGAATTACAAAAGTACTCGGAATAGAATTTAAAAAAAGGTTAATAGAATCATCTCCTGTTAAAAAGATTTAAGGAAGATCACCCAAAAGCGGCCTTATCACTATATCTTCAACACAGGCTTGTGGTGAAAGAAAAGATGCTGCATAAATCAGGGCTGCTACATCTTCCACTTCCATAATTCTTTCCGGATTAATCCCGGCTCCTTTCCATGAAGAAGTAAGAACTGCACCAGGGTAAACAGCTGTTACTTTGATATTAAATTCTTTCATTTCTTCACGCAGGTTTTTACTAAATCCCATTAAGGCAAATTTGCTGATACTATATGAACCTCCGTTGTGATAGGCTTTGAGAGAGGCAATAGAGCAAATGTTGAAAATATGGCCTGATTTTTTTTTCATCATTTGTGGAAGCAGAGCTCTTGTTAAATGATAAGCTGAAAACAAATTAATCCCCATCATTTTTTCAAGATTTCCTTCGGGTTCATTGTGAACACTTCCAGAAACAAATTGGCCTGCATTGTTGATTAAAATATCGATGGAAATATTTTTATTTAAAAGCCATTCTGCAAATTTTAAAACCTCTTTTTTTTGTGAAAGATCGGCGCAAAAATGATGAACACAATTGTTGAATTTTTTATTTAGTTCATCGGCTGTTCGCGTTAATTGTTTTTCATTTCTCGAACAAATGAAAATGTTATTTTTTGCCGCCGCGAACTTTTCGGCCATCGCTTTTCCCATACCTTTGCTGCCGCCAGTGATTACAATATTCAACATGTTTTAGCGTTTTTTGTAGGAAACAAATCTAGAATCTTAAGCCGACATTTTTTAAAATAACCTCATTGAAATACCAACATCTTTTTTTTGATCTTGATCATACACTTTGGGATTTTGATGCAAATGCCAAAGAAACCCTTTTAGAATTATACGATTTTTTTAGCCTTGAAAGCAGATCGATTGTGCCATTTGATCAGTTTTATTCCATTTATCTCAATCATAACAAGCTTTTGTGGGAACGTTATGAAAAAGGATATATTACTACTGATGAATTAAAGTGGCGAAGAATGTGGCGCACTTTGCTTGACTTTAGGATCGCAGATGAAAAGCTGGCAAAAGATATGAGTGAATATTTTTTAGAACTTTTACCTACGAAGAAAAAAGTTTTTGAATATACTTATGAAATTCTCTGCTATCTCACTGATAAAAAATATTCTCTTCATCTGATTACAAATGGTTTTGAAAAAACACAAAGATTAAAATTAAACAGTTCTGATCTTTCTAAATATTTCAGAACAATTGTTACTTCAGAAATATCTAATTCTGTAAAACCCAAAAAGGAAATTTTTGAATATGCCTTGAATAAGGCGAATGGAAAAATGGAAGAAAGCCTGATGATCGGAGACAATCTGAATGCAGATATCATTGGTGCAAAAAACGCGGGAATGGATTCAGTTTTTGTAAATCACATTAACGCAGATTGTAACCAGGAACCAACTTACATCATTCGGCATTTAAAAGAATTGGAATCTTTTTTATAAATCCTGTTTGTTATTTTTCTCTGAAAAATCAGCTTTCATCCGATCATTAAATTCCTGTGAATTTCCTTTAGGTATGGATAAAGAAATCCAACGATCATTCAGTTGCATTTTGCCCAAATAAACAATCTGTCCTACATGGTATGAATAATGTGCCAATTGCCTGTTGATCGCATCTGCCACATTTAGAGGTTCTTTTCTAATGTAAATTGTTTTATCAAGATCTTCCCTGGTTAAAGAATTCAGCGCATCAAAAAGACAATCCCAGCCGGCATCCCATTTCAGAATTAATTCCTCTTTTGTTTTGATCACTTTTTCAAATTCAGTATCACGTTCACGCCATTCTTTTTCTCCATCTTCGGTAAGAAAATTGGTCCAGCGAGAAAGCATATTTCCCCATAAATGCTGAACAATTATGGCAATACTATTGCTCTGCTCATTGTATTGCCAAAACAAATTTTCTTCGTCCAGTTGTTCGATCGTTTTATCGCCAAGAGATTTGTATTGATTGAAATGTTTTTTCACACTTGCTAAATAATCAAAGGGCATAAAAAATATTTGAGGGTTAAGAATGAAGATTCAAAATTAGTAAGGAAATATAACTTTGAGGAGCCGGATTGACATCTCCATTTTTTAGGTACAAAATCATACTAAAAAATAAAAATCAGAAAATAGATTCTCAACTATTTTGTTTCTTCACTGTCATTGCTTTGCAAATCTGAAGCGGTATCTTCAACAGGAATCAATGTATCAATAGTTGCCAAAACAGTTACGCCGCCTTTCACCTGCTGATTCAGTTTTACATTTAATTCACTTCCTACGGGCAATAACACATCAACACGGCTGCCAAATTTTATAAATCCCATTTCATTTCCCTGGGAGACCGTCTGGCCAACTTTTAAATAATTTACAATCCGCTTTGCCAATGCACCAGCGATTTGTTTTACTAAAATTTCTGCAGTATCGCTTTTTATTACAACAGAATGGCGTTCATTTTCAGTAGAAGATTTTGGGCTCCAGGCTACCAGATATTTTCCTTTATGATACTTGCTGTATTCTACTTTTCCCGACATGGGAATTCTGTTGATATGCACATTTGCAGGACTCATAAAGATCGAAACCTGCAGGCGTTTGTCTTTAAAATATTCTGTATCAGTCATCTCTTCAATCACCACAACTTTACCATCTGCAGGGCAAATTACCTGGTGATGTGCAACAGTAAAGTTTCTTTTGGGCGACCTGAAAAATGAAATGATAAACAACAGCATGATCAGGCTGACACTGAACACGATCCATGACACCAGTGGCATTGAAGCACTAAAGAAAAAAAAGAAAATAATATTAATGGCCCCAAAGATCAGCACGCACAATGCAATGGTTCTATAGCCTTCTTTATGAATATTCATCAACAAAATTTAATGACAAATATACGGGGAGATAAAGTTTTTATCTTTTTCAACGGATAAATAAAAAATAATAAACAAAAAGAAAGGGAATAGCAACAAGCAATGAATCGAAACGATCTAAAAATCCGCCATGCCCTGGCATTAATGTACCGCTGTCTTTCACCTTCGCCATTCGTTTTAATTTACTTTCCAAAAGATCACCAAGCGTTCCAAAAACAGCACAACATGAACTGATCACAATCCAGTCGGTAAGTGTATAATATTTTGAAAAATATCCGATGGAGCTAATTACGAGCACACAAAGAATGATTCCGCCAAAAGTTCCTTCACGTGTTTTTTTAGGCGATACTTTGGATAAAGGTGTTTTTCCAATGAAGGAACCGACAATGTAAGCCATTGTATCATTTACCCAGATTGAAAAAACAATTCCGCATGGAATTATCTTTAAATAATTATCACTCACTCCCTGAAGATTTTCAGTTCTGATGATGATGATTAGAAGTGTCGGTAGTGTAATGTAAAACAATCCGAGCAAGCTTTTCAGCTGATAATGATCAGTATCTATTTTTTTTAAAAGCTTTATAAATTCAAACCAGCAACCGAAATGAATAATGGTAAATAAAAGGATGAAACTCCATTGATTCCATAGTAAGCCAACCAGCATTGCAGCGGCAAAAACGATTGCAGTAAGTGTCCGCGTTTGAAAAGTTTTGGTATCAAAAGCCATTGAAAAGTTTTAAGATTCTTTAGTTATCCAATTATGAAAATCATTTGGATCATCTATTTCAGGCATGGCATATTTTTCCTGTTGCAATAAAGAAATTTGTCTGAATTTTATGAAGGCAAAAATGATGATTGCAAGTGCAATAATTCCTGCCCACAAAGGAAAATTTTCTTCAATTTCTTTAGTTGATTTATTTCCCTGCATCGTAGCAACATAAAGTGCTGTAACCTGCAGACCATTATATAGAAAATGAAAAAGTATTGAAAGCCATAAACTTCCGCTATAATAAAAAATTAATCCAAGAACGATTCCTAAAGCAAACCTTACTAAAAATCCATAATAAGAAACATGGACAGCGCTAAAAATAATAGAAGTAATAATGATGGCTGCCCATGGACCTTTGAACCATCTTGTCAGAATATTTTGCAAGCCGCCACGAAAACAAACTTCTTCAAAAATTGCCGGCAGTAAACCGATAATTACCATTGAAAAAATATATTTTGAAAAAGAATTGATATTGATGAGAGCCGCTTCCTGCGCTTCCCGTGCAGCTTCCATCGCTTTAAATTTTATTTCCCATGCTTTTGGAATCGGGATCATTTTTGTAGCTTCTGCCAATACGCCTGACAAGGGAAAAGTAAGAAGAAGGATTCCAAGGATAATTAGAATTTGTTTGTAATTTATAAGAGTATTAAAGCCAATAAATTTTGAAGGATTTCGGTAGCAAATAAGTGCTGTGAAATAAGCCGGCAGAAAAAACATAAAAAATGTAGAAACGGCCTGCATCATCATGATCGCAGTATAATATTTTGGATTTAAAATATCATTTTGCATGCTTAAAACCGGCCTTCCAGTCATTGCCAGCCAAATAATCACAGAAACCAAAGCGCCTGTAATTACTCCTGCCCCAATCAGGCCGACTAAAATACCCAACTGCCCTGTAAAGCTAAAATTTTTAGAATTTCTATCGGTCGTCTGCATTCTCAATTTTTAAGTGCGTAAATTTACAGCCAAAATTTTTTAAAAGAAGAAAAGTAGCTAATCAATAAACCAATTAACTCTCCTTGATTAAAATAGGCAACATAACTCTCCCCGAATTTCCTTTATTGCTTGCACCAATGGAAGATGTAAGCGATCCGCCATTTCGTGCGGTGTGCAAAGATAATGGTGCACATCTGATGTACACAGAGTTTATCAGTAGCGAAGGATTGATACGTGATGCAATTAAAAGTAGAAAGAAACTGGACATTTTTGATTATGAAAAGCCGGTAGGTATCCAAATTTTTGGTGGCGACGAAGAAAGTTTATCACTCGCAGCAAAAATTGTTGATGCTACAAATCCGGATTTATTGGACATCAATTTTGGCTGCCCTGTAAAAAAAGTAGCGTGCCGTGGAGCCGGTGCCGGTGTTTTAAAAGATGTTCCTTTAATGATTCGCTTAACTGATGCCGTTGTAAAAAGTACATCGCTGCCGGTTACTGTAAAAACAAGACTGGGCTGGGATGAAGACACCAAAAATATTGAAGAAGTTGCTGAACGGTTGCAGGATGTCGGAATTCAGGCACTTTCAATTCATGGAAGAACGAGAGTGCAAATGTATAAGGGAAGCGCCCATTGGGAATTGATTGCCAAGGTGAAAGAAAATCCAAGAATTACGATTCCAATTTTTGGAAATGGCGATATTGATTCACCGCAAAAAGCGTTGGAATATAAAAATAAATATGGTGTTGATGGAATCATGATTGGACGTGCGGCGATTGGCTATCCGTGGATCTTCAATGAAATTTCTCATTATGTGAAAACCGGTGAAACTCTTCCTGCACCTACGGTTCAGGAAAGAGTTGCAGTTTGTAAAAAGCACCTAATAAAATCACTTGAATGGAAAGGTCCGGTTGTTGGCATCAATGAAATGCGCAGGCATTATGCAAATTATTTAAAAGGAATGCCGAATATTAAAGAGTATCGTGGAAGATTAGTTATCTTAAAAGAAATGGATGCGATTTTAGAAGTTCTTGATGAAATTGTAGATCAATATGGTGGTTATGAGTTTGAAAAAACGCCGATCGAACTGATCAATTATCACGAAAAATGTGCAGTTTAAAATAAAACGATAAGTTTCATAACTTGCCAATTCTTTTTCAATCATCTAAAAAAATAGTTTTGAAAATTCTTATCCTTGGATCGGGTGGCAGGGAACATGCTTTTTCCTGGAAAATCAGTCAAAGTGAATTATGTTCACGATTATTCATTGCTCCCGGAAACGCTGGTACCGCCGAATTTGGAGAAAATATTTCCATCGATATAAATGATTTTAATTCTGTTAAGAACATTTGTATTTCCAAGGATATTGAAATGGTTGTTGTCGGCCCGGAGGAGCCTTTGGTAAAAGGTATTTATGATTTTTTTAAAAATGATGAAGATTTAAAAAACATTATAATTACCGGCCCTTCAAAAGAAGGAGCACAATTGGAAGGAAGTAAAGCTTTTGCAAAAAGATTTATGGAAAAATATCAGATTCCAACAGCAAAGTATAAAGAATTTGATGCTTCGAATTTTTCCGAAGGACTTAAATATATTCAGAACCATTCTTTGCCAATAGTTTTAAAAGCAGATGGATTAGCTTCAGGAAAAGGAGTAATTATTTGCCAAAATTATGTAGAGGCGTTGAGTGAATTTGAATTGATGATCCAGCAATCAAAATTTGGAGAGGCAGGAAAAAAAGTTGTGGTAGAAGAATTTTTAGAGGGCATTGAATTGAGTGTTTTTGTTCTTACCGATGGAAAGAATTATGTGACACTTCCGGAAGCCAAAGATTATAAAAAAATTGGCGAAGGGGACAAAGGATTGAATACCGGTGGGATGGGTGCCATTAGTCCTGTTGCTTTTGCAACGGAACATTTTATGAAAAAAGTGACCGGTCAAATTATTGAACCGACTATAAAAGGATTAAAAATAGAAGGAATTGATTACAAGGGATTTATTTTTTTTGGTCTGATAAAGGTCAATGAAGAGCCTATGGTGATTGAATATAATTGCCGGATGGGCGATCCGGAAACAGAAGTGGTTTTGGTAAGATTAAAAAATGACCTGGTTGAATTATTTATTGACATGAATCAGGAAAAATTAGACAAGCAAAAAATAGAAGTTGAGAAAAATAATGCGGTAACTATTGTTGCTGTCAGCGGTGGCTATCCTGAAGAATATAAAAAAGGCTTGCAAATAGATTTTTTATATTTAGAAAATCCTGAAGCAAGAAAACATATTGATGATGGAATTGGAACGATGGTTTTTCACGCGGGCACAAAATATGTGGATGATAAAATAGTTACTAACGGTGGAAGAGTGTTGGCTGTTTCCGCAATGGCTGAGGGTTTAGGCGATGCAATAGAACTTTCAAAAACAATTTTGGAACAAATACGTTTTGATGGAATTTATTTCCGGGGAGATATTGGATATGAGTTTGTAGATTAATTCCATTGAATGCATGCGTGAAGGCTTTCAAAGTAAGGAATGAACTGCTTATTTTTGTTTATCTTCCTTTTTCTCTTTCCCGTTATTTCCAGGTAACTTCTTATTTGAAATCAGGAATTTTGATAGATTATGCCGGCAGTGAGCCCGGGGCAAGGGCGGGGTTTGTCCGGAACCCAGGGGACATGATCAGGCTTTGGCAGAAAACATCTACGGGGGCTGGTATAAAGCATCTGCGGGCTTCATAAGCGAGCACAGTGATGAAACTAACTGAGTCTTTGAAAGAGAGATTTCTAAAGATTTCTTTCCATGGTTCTAAATGTTAGATTCATTCTTGCAGATTTTATTTTTTTTGTTGTCGGTAAGCGATGAAGCCAATTTGTCTGTGTTGTACCTTTCATTACCAACAAACCTCCGTGCTCTAAAATCAAGGAAACTGTTTCTTTTGTTCGTTTATGCCTGAAAGAAAATTTTCTTTCGGCGCCAAAACTTAATGACGCAATAGCACTATTTTTTTGTAAAGTCTTTTCATCATCACTGTGCCATGCCATTCCTTCTTCGCCCGTGTGATATAAATTCAATAAACAAGAATTAAATATTGAGTCGCTTTTTTCTTCAACAATCTTTTTTAATTGTAATAATTCTTTAGTCCACGGTAAAGCGTATTTCGTTGTATTCGAATAGGTGTATGAATATTCTCCATCTGCATACCATGCTGCCTTTCGTTTAGTAATAATGTGTTTGCCAAAAATTTTTGCTTCGTCATTTTTCCACTGAATTGTTTCCATCAGTACATCATAATAATGATTGGCTTTTTCATCAGACATTAATTTCCCAAAATAATTTACCGTACCGTCCTTAGGCAACAAATTGAGCTTTTCATCAATATAATTTTGAAACAGATTCATCATTTTTTTAATCGTTCTTCCACTTTTTGTATTTTTCTTTCATGCAATGACTACAAGGACGAAAGCCATTTTCAATTGCATCTTTTCAGAAGCAAAGCGGCAATCCAATCTTTCATAAATTCTCATCTTCCTGTTTACTGCAAAATGGATTTCTTTTTTTCTTCTTGTTTAAGAAGATCTTTTTGATTTATTTGATCATGATTCATCATTTATTCTGCGTTTATTTTAGCCGCTTCCCATCCGATCATTGCAGTTTTTCTATTGCTTCCCCAATGATAACCTCCAAAAATCCCGGTTGATTGAATGACACGATGGCAAGGAATTAAAAATGCAACAGGATTGTCACCAATGGCGGTCCCCACTGCTCTTGAAGCCTTTGGGCTTTCAATATACTTAGCGATATTGCCATAAGTGGTGACTTGCCCCATCGGAATCTTGAGCAAAGTTTCCCAAATTTTTATTTGAAAATTAGTTCCTTTTAAATGCAGTTTTATTTCACTCAGTTTGTTCCAGTCATGCGTGAAAATAAACAACGCGTTTTGTTGAATTAAATCAGCCATTTGTTTGAAAAGAGCATTTGGAAACTTGTTCATTAATGCAATCAATGCTTTTGTTTCATCGTCAGCAAACGCGATGTGACAAATACCTTTTGAGGTTGACGCGACGATGATATTTCCAAATGGGCTTTCAGCAAAGCTGTAATTGATCTTTAGATTTTCACCGCCATTTTTATATTCTCCCGGTGTCATTCCTTCAATATTGATAAAAAGGTCATGCAAGCGGCTGGTTCCTGACAGGCCTGTTTCGATCGCTGTTTCAAATAAAGTTGCCTGGTTCTCTTTTAGCATTTTTTTGGCATGTTCAACACTGATATACTGCAGAAATTTTTTTGGACTTGTTCCTGCCCATTCTGTAAACAACCTTTGAAAATGGAAAGGACTCAGATGTATTTTCTCGGCAACCTCTTCTAACTGGGGTTGATATTTAAAATTCTGACGGATATATTCAATTGCTTCAGCAACTCTGTTGAAATTGATATTCTCTTGCTGCTTCATTTCTTTTGATTTATTTAAGGTGCAAAAATAGAAACGAAATATTCGTCTGACTACCCGAAAATTGCTCTATTGTTTATTTTATCATTTTTTATACTGGTGCTCCGGGGTACATTTTTATTGATTTCTAAGAATAATATTATGATATTTATCCTTTTAAACAATTCACAATTTTGTGGTTTGTTTTCTATAAAAGCTTCAAGAGTTATCGGTTGTAATTCCAAATTATTTCCACAACTTTGCAAGCATTAATAATTTCTCAATACCTAAATAAAAACATGGGCCTTTTTAATTTTTTCACACAGGAAATAGCGATTGACCTTGGAACGGCAAACACACTCATTATTCATAATGATGTAGTGGTAGTGAATGAACCTTCTATCGTGGCTTTAGATAGAAATAATCCGAAAAATATTTTGGCTGTGGGTAAAAAAGCACTGATGATGCACGAAAAAACCCATGAAAGTATCCGCACAGTTCGGCCATTAAAAGATGGAGTAATTGCGGATTTCAATGCAGCAGAATTGATGATCCGAGAGATGATCAAAAAAATATATCCTAAAAAACCTTTATTCCCTCCAAGCTGGCGCATGATGATCTGTATTCCAAGCAGTATTACTGAAGTGGAAAAAAGAGCGGTAAGAGATAGCGCTGAACAAGCGGGTGCAAAAGAAGTTTATCTTCTCCATGAGCCAATGGCTGCGGCTCTGGGAATTGGAATAGACGTCGAAGAACCGGTTGGAAATATGATCATTGATATTGGTGGTGGAACTACAGGAATTACTGTAATCGCTTTGGCTGGAATTGTTTGTGACCAATCAATCCGTGTTGCCGGCGATGAATTTACGGCTGATATTATGGAAGCTTTAAGACGTTATCACAGTTTGTTGATCGGTGAACGTACTGCGGAACAAATAAAAATTCAGATTGGCGCTGCGATGAAAGATATCGATAACCCGCCGGATGATATGCCGGTAAATGGCCGTGATCTTGTGACAGGAATTCCAAAACAAATTATGGTAAGTTACCAGGAAATTGCTGAAGCGCTTGATAAATCGATTTTCAAAATTGAAGAAGGAATTTTAAAAGCTTTGGAAACTACTCCGCCGGAACTTGCTTCCGATATTTATAGAAGAGGCTTGTATCTTACTGGCGGTGGCGCTTTGCTTCGCGGACTTGATAAAAGGCTTGCAGCAAAAATAAAATTACCTGTTCATATTGCCGACGACCCGTTAAAAAGCGTAGTTCGGGGTACCGGACTGGCTTTAAAACATTACGACCGGTATCCTTTTGTAATGAGATAATGTTGTGATTAGGTCAATGATGAATCAGGCAATAATATTTTAAAAAGTCTTCCTGAAATATTAATTGTTCTTTCCGTTTTTCATTTAATGAATATTAAATTTGCAGAATAATCATTTCAATTCTAAATGGCTGTTTCCTTAATGCGGCCCGGATGAAACCATGCGTAATATTCTTCTCTTTATCCGTATATATTTTACTTTTATTTTCTTCTTGTTTCTGATGGGATTGTCTTTTTATATGCTCTTCAGTTACAACCGGTATCATCATGCAGTTTATTCAGCGGTAGCTAACGAAGTGACAGGGAACATCAGTAAAAAATACAACAGTGTTGAATATTACTTTCAGTTAAAAAGAACCAACGATTCATTAGTAAAAGCAAATGAAGTTTTGTACAATAAACTGAGACAGGATTTTGAAATTCCTGACACATTGAATAAAATTTCGATTGATACCATAAAAACAGATTCACTCATTGAGCAAAGAAAATATTTATACATGCAGGCAAAAGTGATTCACAATTCGGTGAATCTTTTGAATAATTATATTGAATTGCATCGTGGATCTCAGCAGGGAGTCAGCCCTGATATGGGAGTTATAGGAATTAACAATGCTGTAATTGGAACCGTAGTAGATGTAAGTAATAATTATGCTGTAGTGATGAGCCTTTTACACGAACAAAGTAATTTGAGCGGAAGATTGAAAAAAGGTGGTGAAACGGGAACGGTAGTTTATGACGGCAAAACTCCGCGCATTTTATACTTAAAAGATATTTCCAAATCTGCTAAAATAAACCAGGGCGATACTGTTGTAACAAGTGGCTTTTCAGATAAATTTCCAAGAGGATTATTAGTTGGATTTGTGAAAGATATTATTAATGATAAACGCAGCAGTACATACACCGTAAGGCTTGATCCTGCAGCTAATTTTGAAAATCTTCAATTTGCTTTTGTCATCAATAATCTTCAAAAAGAGGAACCTCAAAAACTGTTACAAAAAGTGAAAAGTAAATGAGTAGCCTGATCAAAAATATCATCCGGTTTTGCCTTTTTATTTTGGTGCAGGTATTTGTGCTGGATCAGATTCCACCATTGCATCAGTTGGTTACTCCTTATATTTATTTTCTGTTTATTTTATGGTTACCTTTTAAAATGGGTAGGCGAATGCAAATGTTGCTGGCTTTTGCATTGGGATTCACACTTGATTGCTTTACAAATTCTTACGGACTACATGCGGCGGCTTGCGTTCTCATTGCTTATTTGAGGCCATTTCTCATCAACCTTCTTATTTCACAGGAAGGCGCGGAAAGTAATTATCATGAACCTTCAATTCAGAGTATGGGATTCACACCCTATCTTACTTATGCAACAATTTTAACTTTTATTCATCACACCCTGCTGTTCTTTTTGCAAGCGTTGCAAACAGGCGGGTATTTTTATTTTGTCCTAAAAACTTTAACTTCCACCGCTATAAGTTTGTTAATAATTTTAATAGTAGAGTTATTATTTGTCAGGAAGCAAAGATTTAGAACAAATACCATTTAGACATAGTAATTTTGCAGTCGAAAGTCTTTGCCTGCCCGTATCTAAAATCAATCTGTGTTTAACCAGTCCAGAAAAAATATTATTATTGGAATGATCCTTTTTATGGGATTGCTCATTGTTGCAAGGCTTTTTAGTCTTCAAATTATTGATAAAAAATATTCAATAATGGCAAATGAACAAGGCCGTTTCAGAATGGTGGTTTATCCAAACAGGGGAATATTATTTGACCGAAAAGGCAAAGCGATCTTAAGGAATACAGTCATTTACGATCTGATGGTAACTCCTTCAAAAATCACTGGAATGCACCTCGATACTGCAGACCTTTGCAGAATTTTACAAATAGACAGTGCAGAATTTCACAAGAGAATCATAACTGCAATTATTCGAAACCGCAGTTACAGGCCATCTGTTTTTGAAACATCTTTATCAGAAGAAAAAATTGCCCGGTTAAATGAAAGTATGTACAAATTTGTTCCCGCATTTTATTTGCAGGAAAGGCCGGTTCGTGATTATCCTTATGATGCTGCTGGAAATATTCTCGGATATTTATCAGAAGTTGATTCAAATTTTTTGCGAAAGCATGAAGGTGAAGGGTATCAAATGGGCGACTACGCCGGAAAAACCGGCCTTGAACGCAGTTATGAAAAAGTGCTGATGGGGCAACGTGGAATTGAATATTGGAAACGCGATAACAAAAACAGGTTAACTGACCGGCTCGAAAACGGAAGATATGATACAGCGCCTGTTCCCGGGGAAAATTTGCATATGGCCCTTGATATTGATTTGCAAATGCTTGGCGAACATTTGATGGAAAACAAAGTAGGTGCGATTGTAGCAATTGATCCGAAAACCGGCGGCATTCTCTCGATGGTAAGTAGCCCAACTTATAAACCAAATTTATTAACTGGTTCTGAAAGAAGAAAACACTTTTCCCAATTATTCCTCGATCCCAGATTGCCGATGTATAATCGAACAGTCAGCGCTGGGTATTCACCTGGCTCAACATTTAAAACTCTACAGGCATTGGTTGGCTTGCAGGAAGGCGTAATCACCCCATCAACGCGTTTTTTATGTACCGGTGCTTTTTATGGTTGCAGTGGAAGAATGGGATGTCTTGATCCGGGAAATTTTAATTTGAAAGAAGCGATTACTGTTTCCTGTAATACTTATTTCGCCAATGTCATGCAACGTTGTATTAATAATCCTGAGTATGGCTCTGTAGATAGTGCTTTAAAAGTTTGGGATAAATACATGTACTCATTTGGACTTGGCAACCGGCTTGGCATAGATATTCCTGGTGAAAGAAGTGGTATCATTCCGACTCCAAGAACTTATAATAGAATCTATGGTGAAGGTCATTGGAATTTTTGCACATTTCGGTCTGTTAGTATTGGCCAGGGCGAGGTGGTTGTCACTCCGCTTCAAGTTGCTAACGAAATGGCCTATCTGGCAAACCGGGGTTGGTTCATTACGCCTCACATGATTGATTCAATTGATGGCGGCGACAAATTTGGCTTACTTGATTCTTTCAAATTAAGGCACCATCCTTTAAATATTCCTGATTCAGTATTTGAAGCCGTTGCAGATGGAATGCAGGGCGTGATGGAAAGAGGAACCGGTGCAGCGGCAAAAGTTCCAGGAATTGTTGTATGTGGGAAAACCGGAACTGTAGAAAATTATTACAGAGGTGTCAAACAAAAAGATCATGCATTTTTTGCTGCATTTGCTCCAAGGGAAAATCCAAAGATCGCTATTGCAGTAATCTGTGAAAATGCCGGATTTGGAAGTAACTCTTCCGCCCCAATTGCCAGTTTGATGATTGAGAAATATTTAAAAGATTCAATTACAGAACCAGACCGTAAAGCAAAAATTGAAACAATTTCAAAACTAAATTTGATGCCTCCAAGAATTGTGGCACAGATAAAAGAAAGAGATTCGATCAGGAATGAAAAAAATCAAAAAAATCTTGAAAAGAACTACATAAAATCCCTCACTGACACGATGGGTATTGATGAAGATGAAAATTCAGATGCTTTAGATGAATTAAATAATCAGAAAACTGATACAACAATAAAAGACAATGCAATTCCTATCACAGTTCCTCGTAAAAAAACGGCAATAAAAAAAGATACTGTAAATGCTATCTTGCCTGATAAAAACAGACGAAAAATAAAAAAATGATTCTTCACACTAAAACAATTTTCACGTTTTAATGCGCAATCAGGCTATTATATCTAAAGGTATTGACTGGATAAGTGTATGGCTTTATATCATTCTTGTTTCGATTGGTGTGCTCTGTATTTTTTCAGTTGAATATCATAATAATGAAGATATCTGGCGCAATATTCTCGGGCTTAAAAAAAATTATTCCCGTCAATTATTGTTCGTAGGAATTTCAGGTATTGTTGCTGTTTTTATTTTGCTTACAGATAGTAAGTTATTTACTGCAACAGCTAACCTGAGTTATGCTTTTGGCATTGTATTGATGATGGCTACCTTTGTTTTAGGGAAAGATATCAACGGCTCCAAATCGTGGATTCCATTGGGGTTTTTTAATCTTCAGCCTGTGGAAACCTGTAAAATTTTTACAGCCTTGGCGCTTTCAAAATACTTATCGAGACCAGAAACCAATTTTCAAAATCCACGATCGCAATTGATTGCCGGTGCAATTGCGTTAACTCCGGCAGTTTTTTCTCTTTTGCAAAATGAAACCGGTTTGGCACTCGTGTATTTTGCTTTTTTAATTCCAATGTATCGCGAAGGCCTGCCCCCTGTTTATCTTATAATTGGTTTTTCATTTGCCGTGCTTGTTGTTGCAACAATTTTAGTTGATAAAAATTTGCTGGCACTCATCCTGACAATTATTGCCGGTGTTGTTATTTATGTTCTAAGAAGAACGATCAAACGCGATAAAGGTATTTTAGTAATTATTTTGGGGCTTTGGATTTTGTGCGTAGGAATTCAAAGATTTGCCGTTCCTTATATTTTTAAACATGTTTTGCATGAATACCAGGTTGAAAGAATTATGAACACATTTGGTGTTGATTATGTTCCCGATGCTGAAACTGCGGTGCTAAGCAAAGAAGATAAAATAGAACAAAGCAAAACTAAAAAAGCAACCAAGGCGAAAGAAAATTACAATGTAAAACAATCAAAGATTGCTATTGGTTCAGGTGGAATGTGGGGGAAAGGGTTTTTGAAAGGTACTCAAACGCAAGGTGATTTTGTACCGGAACAGCATACTGATTTTATATTTACTTCCGTGGGTGAAAATTTTGGTTTTTGGGGAAGCACTTTGGTGATTCTTCTGTATATGTCGTTTATGTTGAGGATGGTTTTTTTGGCAGAACGGCAGCGCAGCACTTTTACCAGAGTTTATGCATACAGTGTTGCGGCCATTATTTTCTTTCATGTCTCCATCAATATCTGCATGACCATCGGACTGGCGCCGGTAATCGGAATCACATTGCCTTTGATGAGTTATGGTGGTTCTTCTCTGTTAACTTTTACTATTTTAATTTTTATCCTGATCCGGCTTGATGCCGACAGGCACATGGTTCTGAGATAGATGGCTCAGTTTTTAGTAATAATTTTATCATTTAAACTTTTAATTATGTCAAAAATATTCCCTCTTAGCGAAGGCGCATTTACTGTAGATCAGTCAAAAAAATTTGTTCCATTTGATATTGATAAAGATGATCTGCAGCAAAGAAACAAAGGAAGTATTTTGGTGGAAATACAACCTTTTGTGGTCATCACCTCAAAGGATATAATTTTATTTGATACAGGACTTGGCTTTGCAGATGAAAAGGGACAATTACAAATACATAAAAATCTTTCGGCACATGGAATTAATGCAGCTGACGTAACAAAAGTCTTAATGTCGCATCTTCATAAAGATCACACAGGTGGCATCGCATTTCCCAATAAAAAAATAGTAAGTTTTGAAAATGCCGCTTATTATATCAACAAAAATGAATGGGGGTTTGCTTTTGAAAAAAAATATCCTTCTTACCGGGAAAATGATTTTTTGTTACTCCAAAAAACCAACAAACTAAATTTTACAGAAGGCGATGGAATTATTGATGAATATATTCATTATGAAGTTACTGGCGCACACTGTCCCTATCACCAGGTATTTAAAATAATTGACGGTAATGAGATTATTTTTTTTGGAGGAGATGTAGCGCCACAACTTCAGCAAATGAAAAACCGGTTTAAGGCAAAATACGATTTTGACGGAGCCGCTGCAATGGAATTAAGACAACAATGGTGGAAAGAAGGTGAACGTGAAAACTGGACTTTTTTATTTTATCACGATATTAAGAGTCCGGTTTTTAGTTTTAAAAATTAAGAGAGTAGAGTAAAGGCCCGCCCTAAAAAGAGCCGGCCGTTGCTAACCTATGAAAAACACCTTACAAAAATAGGAGAAAAAGTATTTCCAAAGATTTTTAATTTATTTCTTTTTGTAATATCGGTATGCGATGCAAAAAAGCTGCGTTTTTTTTCGTTGAAACGGTTAAAAATGTAAATATAGATTTCTTTCATCTTTTTAGATTCATTTAAAATAAGAAAGAAATCCAAAGAAGGAAAGGAAAGGAAAGGAAGGGAAAGGAAAGGAAAGGGAATAAAATAAAAAGGAAAAAAATTAATGGTTCTGTTTTCGCTGCTCTTTTAATTTTTGGATCAGGACATTTCTAAAGTCTCTTTCTGCACTATAGAGATCATTGAGTCTTTGGGGCCCGAGAATTTTTTCAAAAGAAGGTTTATATTTTTTTCTTGTGTCCAATAATTCCTGTTCATTTTCAAGAACATCTCCGTTCCTGTTTTTCGCACGTATTTGTCTGATTTCATTTTCATACTGATTGTAAACCGGCCAGAATTTTTCCGCTTCGGCAGAAGAGAGCTGAAGCTTTTGTGTGATAAATGCAATTTTTAATGCCTTGATTTTTTCGCTTCTTTGCGCATTCGCATTTTGTGCCACTGCAAATGAAAAGCTTCCAAAAAGTGTTATTAGAATAAGTAAATATTTTTTCATTTTTACTGAGTGTTTTTGTTTAAACTTTGGGCGTCAGAATTAAGAAATTTATTCAAAGTATTTTCGTCAATTAAATAATCATTCTCATCAGGTAATTCTTTAGTATCCAGATTTTTTGTGATCGTTTCCTCATCCAAAATACTTCCGGTTGATTCAAGATAGTTTACAATTTCCTCATCATTTAACGAAGCAATTCCTGCTTTCAATTCTTCCGGAGTTTTGTACTTGGAAGATTGCTGAATATAGCCAGGAATAGTTGCAGAAGCCGTAATTGTTTCTTTTGGATTTTCTGAAACTGAATTATGATGAAAAAGTTGCAATGAAGAAACGGTTACAGCACCTGCAACTACTGCTGCTGCTGTATATTTCCACCATTTTCTTGCGGAAGAAATAGAAATTACCTTTGCTTTTTCACCTTTAATTTTATCAAGGATCTGATCGCTGAGATCATCAAAATAATCATGAGGAACCGCGAAAACCGGTTCTTCTTTCAAATAAAATAATGCTGGTGAGATTGATTTTATTTCATCTGCAGCAGAGCCCGTCTTTTCTTCTTTTATGCGTGAAATAATTTGGTCACTTAAAGATTCAAAATATCCTTTTGGCACTTTTTGTAAATGATATTTCTCATCTCGTTGAAGAAAAATATTTGTTAAAATTTTCGCATCCAAATCAGAAAAATAATTCTCTGGAATTTGAAAAACATTCACCTTTTTCATATTTGCCAGAAAGGGACTTATTGTTTTTAATTCGATATTTATTTCTGTTTGCTTGTCCATCGTGCTCTTCAGACTATTTTTTATCCATTTAGTTTAATTATTCAGAATAAAATTTTCAATTTTTTTTGCGGCATGATGATAGCTTGCTTTTAAAGCCCCTTCACTGGTTTCTAAAACGTGGCTCATTTCCTCATAAGGCATCTCGTCATAATATCGAAGATTGAAAACCAGCCGTTGTTTTTCTGGCAATGACTGAATCGCGAGTTGGAGCTTCCATTCAAGTTTATTTGCATCAAAATGAGTATCACTTTTTAATTTATTGCTCAATCCATTTTCATCATCACTTAATGAAACAGAATTTCTTTTCTTTTGCTGGCTCAAAAAAGTAAGAGATTCGTTTGTAGCAATCCGGTAAAGCCAGGTGTAAAGTTGACTATCTTCCCTGAAGTTTTCCAGTCCTTTCCAAACTTTAATAAACATATTTTGCAACACGTCATCGGCGTCCTCATGCGTTATCACCATCCGACGGATATGCCAATATAATTTTTCCTGGTATTTTTTTATGATACCGGTAAATCCCTGCTCTTTTGTTGCAGGATCTTTATAAAGAGCGAGAAGCTCCTGGTCATTCAGAATTTCAGTCATAAAGTTTTATAGCGCATAACAAAAATAGAAAAACTGTTGCTAGAATAATTCTAACAAAAAAGTTGTCTTATTTGTTATTCCTTTTTTTCATTTTATTAAGTAAATTTATAGAAGGTTTTTCTGCAAGATAATATATAGGAAAAGCCAATGTGAGTGCGAGAATTACTCCGCTGTAATAAGGAATACGGTTATAAAAAACAAGTTTTTCTGTATAGAGAGTAAGAATACTGTAA
>Ga0157370_10001028_pt1 | contig 35085 bp, 35 predicted proteins | sample C35metaG_FD_113463 | JGI IMG/M metagenome (GOLD analysis project Ga0157370, IMG submission 113463) | Corn rhizosphere microbial communities from Kellogg Biological Station, Michigan, USA - C3-5 metaG | ecosystem: Host-associated > Plants > Roots > Rhizosphere > Soil | place: USA: Michigan... | reverse complement strand
TGTGAAAAGATGTTCGCCTGCGTCGGTAAAATAGTGGTGATGGGGATGGGGAAATCAGGCCACGTCGGGCGCAAAATGGCGGCAACCTTCGCCAGCACAGGCACGCCAGCGTTCTTCGTCCACCCGGGCGAGGCCAGCCATGGCGACCTGGGCATGGTGTCTAAACAAGACGTAGTTATCCTGATTTCCAACTCCGGTGAATCGCACGAAATCTTGGCGCTGATCCCGGTGCTGAAGCGTCTTTCAATCCCCTTGATTTGCATGACGGCCAACCCGGAAAGCTCCATGGGTCGAGCCGCCGATGTGCATATCTGCGTGCGCGTTCCCGAAGAAGCCTGCCCGCTGGGCCTTGCGCCGACCACCAGCACCACCGCGGTGATGGTGATGGGCGACGCGCTGGCCGTGGCGCTGTTACAGGCTCGCGGCTTCACCGAGGAAGACTTCGCCATGTCCCATCCCGGCGGAGCACTTGGCCGTAAGCTTCTGCTGCGCGTCAGCGATATCATGCACACCGGGAGCGAAATCCCCCACGTCAGCCGCGATGCGTCTCTGCGCGACGCCCTGCTGGAGATCACTCGCAAAAATCTCGGGATGACCATCATTTGCGATGACTTGATGAAAATCGAAGGCATCTTCACTGATGGTGACTTACGGCGCATCTTCGATATGGGCGTCAATATCAATGAGGCCTCCATCGCTGATGTCATGACCACGGGCGGCATCCGCGTTCGTCCGAATTTGCTGGCCGTTGATGCCCTAAACTTGATGCAGGAACGACACATTACCTGCGTAATGGTTGCCGATGGCGACCAGTTGATGGGTGTGGTACATATGCACGACATGCTGCGCGCTGGCGTCATTTAATTGAGGAATGCCCTGAATGAGTAATAAAGCAGCTACGGTGGATACGTGTTATGGCCCGGTCAGCGCCAATGTGCTGGAGCGAGCTAAGTCCATTCGCCTGCTGATTTGTGATGTGGACGGCGTGATGTCTGATGGCCTGATTTATATGGGTAATCAAGGCGAAGAGCTGAAAACCTTCAATGTACGCGATGGCTATGGCATTCGCTGCCTGCTGACGTCCGACGTCGAAGTGGCGATCATTACCGGCAGAAATGCAAAATTGCTGGAAGATCGCGCCAAGACGCTGGGAATTCGTCATCTATATCAGGGGCAGTCAGATAAGCTTTTGGCCTTCCGCGAACTGTTAGATACACTGTCCTTAAAGGCTGATGAAGTTGCCTACATTGGTGATGACCTGATTGACTGGCCGGTGATGGCTGAAGTAGGTCTGTCTGTTGCCGTAAAAGATGCGCACCCTATTCTGCTTCCAAAGGCGCATTATGTAACCCAAATCCCCGGTGGGCGTGGCGCAGTACGCGAAATATGTGACCTTATTCTGCTGGCACAGGGCAAGCTGGAGGACGCCAAAGGGCTGTCAATATGAACAAACCTAAGCTTTGGATAACTATCGTTCTGGCCATCGTGGTATTAGCCCTGATTGGCTGGAACCTGTCTGATTCAGACAACACTGCCCCTGTCACAGTGAATGATCAGGACCCGACTTATCAGAGCCAGCACACGGTGACGGTCGTTTATAACCCTATGGGCGCCCTGAATTACAAGCTAGTCTCTGACGAAGTCAAATATTACACTACGACTCAATTAACATGGTTTACCAACCCGGTAATGACCATGTATGACAAAGACAAAATTCCTGTGTGGACGGTTCGCTCAGATCGCGCCAAGATGACCAATGACAAGATGCTCTATTTGTATGGTCATGTGCAGGTCGACAGTCTGACGCCTGATACCTCGCAATTGCAGCGTATTAGAACCGACAACGCTTCTGTCAATTTGGTAACGCAAGATGTTGCCTCTGATGATGAAGTGACGCTTTACGGCACAGGCTTTACATCTAACGGCATGAAAATGCGTGGAAATCTGCGTAACAAAACCGCAGAGCTGATCGATAAGGTAAATACCTCTTATGAAATTCAAAACAAAAAACAGAATCCGTAATCTCCTGATCACCAGCTCTCTGTTAGCCGTCAGCATTCCGGCGTTTGCGCTGAAAGATGACACCACAAAGCCGATCACTATCGACTCTGCTAACCAGGCACTGGATGTGAATACCAATACCGCGACCTTTACGGGCAACGTGGTGGTGAATCAAGGCTCTATTCAGGTGAAAGCCGATAAAGTCGTGGTTATCCGCCCTAACGGCGTTTCCGGGCAAGAAGTGGTAGAAGGCTATGGTAATCCCGTGACCTTCTATCAGATGCAGGATAACGGTAAGCCAATCAGCGGCCACGCTTCGAAAGTGCGCTATGAAGTGGCGAGCGATCTGGTGACGCTGACCGGCAATGCTTATCTCGAACAACAAGATAGCAACGTGAAAGGTGACAAAATTACTTATCTGGTGCAAAAACAGCAGATGCAGGCCTTCAGTGACAATAAAGGCGGCCGTGTGACCACCGTGCTGGTGCCTACGCAATTGCAAGACAAAGGCCAGCAACCGGCGACAACTCCGACCAAAAAGAGTAAGTGATAATTTATGGCAACGTTAATCGCAGAAAATCTGGCTAAGGCTTACAAAGGCCGCAAAGTGGTCGAGGACGTCAGCCTGACCGTCAACTCCGGCGAAATCGTTGGGTTGCTGGGGCCAAACGGTGCCGGTAAAACCACCACCTTCTACATGGTCGTGGGCATCGTTCAGCGCGACGCGGGTCGTATTGTGGTTGATGATGAAGACATCAGTCTGCTGCCGCTGCATACCCGCGCACGTCGCGGTATTGGCTATCTGCCGCAGGAAGCCTCGATTTTCCGCCGCCTCAGCGTTTTCAACAACCTGATGGCCGTGCTGGAAATTCGCGACGACCTGACCAAAGAGCAGCGTAACGATCGCGCCAACGAGCTGATGGAAGAGTTCCATATCTCTCATCTGCGCGATAACTTGGGTCAATCCCTGTCTGGTGGTGAGCGCCGTCGTGTTGAAATCGCCCGCGCGCTGGCCGCAAACCCGAAATTTATCCTGCTGGATGAACCCTTTGCCGGCGTTGACCCTATTTCAGTTATCGACATCAAAAAGATTATCGAACATCTGCGCGACAGCGGGCTGGGGGTATTAATTACCGACCACAACGTTCGTGAAACGCTGGATGTCTGTGAGCGCGCTTACATCGTCAGTCAGGGCAAGCTTATCGCTCATGGTACTCCGACAGATATTCTGGAAGATGAACAAGTGAAACGCGTTTATCTCGGCAATGAGTTCCGTCTGTAATCACCGATTCTGCCCGCTTTCATTCGCGTTGAGTGACGGCGGGTAGTTCAGTTCAGGAAGTAAAGCCAAGATATGAAGCAAGGTTTGCAGCTCAGATTTAGCCAGCAATTGGCCATGACACCTCAGCTACAGCAGGCTATTCGCCTGTTGCAGCTATCAACGCTTGAGCTCCAACAGGAGATCCAACTGGCGCTGGAAAGCAACCCGCTGTTGGAGCAAACCGATCTGCATGATGAAATTGATTCCGTCGAAGCCACGGCCAGTGAAGGCTTAGATACGCGTGAAGCCCTTGAGCAGAAAGATATGCCCGAGGAGCTGCCGCTCGACGCCACGTGGGATGAGATTTACACCGCAGGAACGCCGTCAGGCACTGGTAATGACTACAGTGATGACGAGTTGCCAATCTATCAGGGCGAAACCACCCAAACGCTGCAAGATTACCTCATGTGGCAAGTGGAACTGACCCCCTTCACCGACACCGATGCCGCCATTGCCACCTCTATCGTCGACGCCGTTGACGACACCGGCTACCTCACCGTCTCGCTGGAAGATATCCTTGAAAGCATGGGCGATGAAGAGATAAGCATGGATGAGGTTGAAGCCGTGCTTAAGCGCGTTCAACGCTTTGATCCGGTGGGGGTTGCCGCGCGCGACCTGCGCGACTGCCTGCTGATCCAGCTTTCGCAATACGTGGCGGAAACGCCTTTCCTGGCCGAAGCTAAATTGATCGTCAGTGAACATCTGGATCTGCTCGCCAATCATGATTTTCGCGCACTTATGCGTTCGACCCGCTTAAAAGAAGATACACTTAAATGTGCGATGCAGCTGATCCAGTCGCTCGATCCGCGCCCAGGGCAGTCGATCAACACCGGAGAATCTGAGTATGTGATCCCCGACGTGCTGGTGCGCAAAGTGTCGAACGTCTGGACCGTCGAGTTGAATTCAGACAGCATTCCACGCCTGAAGATTAACCAGCAGTATGCCGCGATGGGCAACTCAACGCGCAGTGACAGCGACGGGCAGTTCATACGCAGTAATTTGCAGGAAGCCAAGTGGCTGATTAAGAGCCTCGAAAGCCGCAACGACACGCTGTTAAAAGTGACGCGCTGCATTGTCGAGCAGCAGCAGGCGTTCTTTGAATCAGGCGAAGAATTTATGAAACCTATGGTGTTGGCAGACATCGCCAGCGCCGTGGATATGCACGAATCGACCATATCGCGCGTGACCACGCAGAAGTTCCTGCACAGTCCGCGCGGTATCTTCGAACTAAAATATTTCTTCTCCAGCCATGTCAGTACTGACAGCGGAGGCGAGGCATCATCTACCGCCATTAGGGCGCTGGTGAAGAAATTAATCGCGGCGGAAAACCCTGTCAAACCGTTAAGTGACAGCAAGTTAGCCACCATGCTCTCTGATCAAGGGATCATGGTCGCACGTCGTACAGTAGCGAAATACCGAGAGTCTTTGTCCATCCCGCCTTCAAACCAACGTAAACAGTTAGTTTGACCTCAACAGAGAAGGAAGACATTATGCAGCTCAACATTACCGGACACCACATCGAGATCACGGAACCTATCAGAGAATTTGTTACGACAAAATTTGCCAAACTTGAGCAATATTTTGATCGAATAAATCAGGTATACGTGGTGTTGAGCGTTGAAAAAGTGCAGAAAAAGGCGGAAGCCACGCTGCATGTGAATGGAGGCGAGTTGCACGCCACCTCGGATCATCAGGATATGTATGCAGCCGTCGATCTCCTGATTGATAAGCTGGCTCGCCAGCTCAATAAGCATAAAGATAAACTGAAACAGCACTAGCACCCACATAGTCTCTATGCACTACGGACCTTGAGTATCGGCTCGCGACCTTCTGGCAGCGAGCCGAACTGTCATTTAGGGTAAAAGAGCCTGTCCGGTGTCAGAGCGAAAAAGTGAATGATGAAATGATTAACGATATAGCCATGCAGTTAACGTCGGTCCTTAATGCCGAGTGCACCAAAAGCGGCGTTCACTGCGCCAGTAAGAAACGCGCGCTGGAAATCATCAGCGAACTCGCCGCCAAGCAGCTCAATCTGGCGCCACAGGTTATTTTTGACGCCATTTTGACCCGCGAGAGAATGGGCAGCACCGGCATCGGTGCGGGTATCGCCATTCCTCACGGCAAATTGGAAGAGGATACGCTGCGCGCCGTAGGTGTGTTCATTCAACTGGAACAGCCGATCGCTTTCGACGCTATCGATAATCAACCTGTCGACCTGCTTTTTGCCTTGCTGGTCCCCGCCGATCAATGTAAAACCCATCTACACACCCTCTCTTTGGTAGCTAAGAAATTAGCGGACAAAGCCGTGTGCCGTCGCCTGCGCGGAGCGCAAAGTGACGAAGAACTGTTCCAAATCATGACCGAAAGTGAATAATAAGAAGAATACAGATTTAAGATCTCTTTAATGTTCAGCCGGATAATAGTGTTTACCGGCGCGATTTTGCCAATGACGGTTCCCGGATTGTGTTCCGGGAAAGTGAATTCTGAACACTGATTGCAGGGGAGTGACAACATGGTGCTGATGATTGTCAGCGGCCGTTCCGGTTCAGGGAAATCGGTTGCTTTGCGGGCACTGGAAGATATGGGTTTTTACTGTGTCGATAACCTGCCGGTGGTGTTACTGCCGCAGCTCGCACAGACCCTTGCTGAACGTAATACCTCCGCCGCGGTCAGTATCGACGTGCGCAACATGCCGGAAACCCCGGAAGTTTACGAACATGCAATGACGCAGTTGCCCGCGAGCTTTTCGCCGCAGCTGCTGTTTCTCGACGCCGATCGCAACACGCTGATCCGCCGTTACAGTGACACTCGTCGCCTGCATCCGCTTTCCAGTAAAAATCTGTCGCTCGAAAGTGCGATTGATGAAGAAGCTGACCTGCTAGAGCCGCTGCGCTCTTCCGCAGACCTGATCATCGACACCTCCGAGATGTCAGTTCACGAACTGGCTGAAATGCTGCGTACTCGCCTGCTGGGCAAGCGCGAGCGCGAACTGACCATGGTGTTTGAGTCCTTTGGCTTCAAGCACGGCATTCCTATTGATGCCGACTACGTGTTTGACGTGCGCTTCCTGCCGAACCCGCACTGGGACCCGAAACTGCGCCCGATGACCGGACTGGATAAACCCGTCGCCGCGTTCCTCGACCGCCATACCGATGTGCATAACTTCATTTACCAGACCCGCAGCTACCTTGAACTGTGGTTGCCGATGCTGGAAACCAACAACCGCAGTTATCTGACCGTTGCCATTGGCTGTACCGGCGGGAAACATCGCTCGGTTTACATCGCTGAACAACTGGCTGACTACTTCCGTTCTCGCGGGAAGAATGTGCAATCCCGCCATCGCACGCTGGAAAAACGCAAATCATGACGGTTAAACAAACGGTAGAAATCAAAAACCGGCTGGGCATGCACGCTCGTCCGGCAATGAAGTTGTTTGAACTGGTGCAGAGCTTTGAGTCAGAAGTAATGCTGCGTAACGACGCAGGCATTGAAGCCGAGGCCAGCAGCGTGATCGCGCTGCTGATGCTGGACTCGCCAAAGGGCCAGCAGATTGAAATCGAAGCCACCGGCTCCGATGAGGTTCAAGCTTTGGAAGCCGTGATTAATCTTATCAATTCCGGCTTCGACGAAGACTAATTGACCCATCATATTTCAAGGTGCAGGTGCGTTGGCTGCGCCTCGAACTATTTTGGGTAAAGCATTTTTCCTAAATTCTACTCAAACAATCTATCGCTATCGCTTTAAAAGAATTAAAACTCTCACTACTTAGCAAACGGCTCATCGACCTTTCCCGTACGAACGTCACGAACAAATCGTAAATCGCCATCGCCTCTTCATAGTCCGCTTTGCTGATCGCCAGCAGGAAAATCACGTGCGCAGTTTCGCCATCGCCCCACTCAATGCCCTGCGGGGATAGCAGGGTGATCACCACCGTCTTCTTGGCGAGCAGCCCCAGCGAGTGCGGCAGCGCAATGCCTTCGCCCAGCATGGTCGAGACAATCTCCTCGCGCTCGACCACCGACGGGTAAAACTCCGCGTCCACATAGCCCTCTTCTTCCAGCTGACTGCACACCTTGTGGAACAACTCGGCCTGGGTCATCGGCTCATTGATTATCATGAAATGGCGCTCGTCGAAAAACTTCTCCAGCATATAGGGCCGCGTGCGGTCCACCAGCACCAGCTTGCCGAGCTGCTCCATCTGGTACTCGGTGGGGAATGGCGACAGCACCACCACCGGCTTGTTCTTCTCGGTGATGCGCGCATTGGAGATGATGAAATCTTCGTCGATGTGCTCCAGCTTCTCGTAATCTCGCAGCGTCACCACTTGCGTAACCACCAGCTGCGGGTATTTGCGGCTAATCTGCGCCTGAATCATGCGAATGGTCGAGTTGCCGGTATCGCACACCAGCATCACCTGCGGATGGCGCTGGTAGCCGATGTTGTAGTGGCGCTCCAACCCGACGCCGATATGCAGCACCAGAAAACCGATTTCGTTTTCACTGAGCGAATAAGGGGTGTATTTGCCCCAGCTCGATACCGCCGCCAGCGTGACGTCGTAGGCCATTGGGTAGTGCTGTTTGATGTTGCTCAGCAGCGGGTTGGGGATGTTAATCTGATACTTCACCCGGGTTATCATGGTTTTGATATGGGTGAGCAAATCGGCGCGGAGCTGCTTATCCCCTTGTAAATCATAATTATAGTGCGCATTGATGTAGGACAGAATGTAGTCCACCAGCGACTCATCGTCATCGGCATTAATATCCGTCGGCAGGATGTTCTGCACCCGCCGTGCCGCGATATTCACCCGCAAATAGGCCTCTTCGGCCGCCGGGATCTCCTTACCCACTAGCGCCTTAAGCTCGGCCGCCAGGCGCGTAGAGACCTGCTTCACCGCCGGGTCGCCCTCTTCAGCATCAAAATCTGTTAACGGATAGCCGCCGCTAATGCGCTTAATCGCCACCGCGCAGTACAGAATTAGGTACTGCTCACCTTCATCGGTCAGTTGGATCGAGGACTGCGCCAGCGACTGGTGCATAAAATCGGTTAACGGCCCCAGCGCCTCAAGCGCCAGACTCTCGGTTTTCAGCAGCGGATGGCTCTGCTCGTCGCTTTCCAGCTGGAACAGCAAATCCGTCAGGCAGGAGCGAATCGCCAGCTCGGCGCCAAACAGCTTCATGCCGTAACGCGGCTTGGTTTCAATGCTCAGGTGGTAACGTGCCAGACGTTCTCTGACCTCAGCCATATCATTTTGCAGGGTTCCCCGGCTGACAAACCATTCATCGGCCAGATCTTCTAGCTTGAGGGAAAAGGCTGAGGTCAAAAAGCGTATAAGCAGGTAATTCACCCGCTCCGGCGCGGTGCGCGGCGTTGGGCTGACCCGACGATTATTGGTTTCCTGCAACGCAGAGAACAGCGTCTGATCGTCGATTTTCAGCTGATAGCCGCTACCGCGGTTATGCACAAAGGAGGCGCCGTACTGGGCCATAATTTCATTCAGCGCGGTAATATCAGCGCGCACGGTGCGAGTGGAGACGTCAAGGCGCTTCGCCAGCTCGTCCTGAGGCAGCGTTTCGGCCTGTAAGGCATCGAACAGATGGGCCAGTCGTTGATAGGGAAATCTCACCATAATCCTTCCAGTCGGTTGTTGCTGTGAAACATCAATTCTACTGCCACTTGAAATGACAAGGCGGGATGACCAACCGCGTCACCCCGCACCCGTTATTTTCCGCCTACCTCACGAGGTAAAACGGCTTAAGGAACAATCACCATCTGCGACGGGCTGCCCACTGGCGTGTAATCATCAACAAACGTCAGTTTACCGCTCTCGGCGGCAATCTTGAATCGAGTGATGTTATCGCTTCGTTGATTCATCGCGTAAATGTATTTTCCATCCGGCGACAAGGTTAGCGTGCGCGGGTAGTCGCCACGGGTCCAGGCTTCTTCCGCGAAGGTCATTGCCCCCTCGCCCGTCACGTTGATTTGCGCGATGCTGTTATGCAGGCGGTTCGCCACGTAAAGGTGATGGCCATCCTTGCTCAGCACGATACCGGCGGCAAAGTTGGTGCCTTTAAAGTTAGCAGGTAATGAAGAGAGCACGTGGAGCTGGGTCAGCGTGCCTTTGGCGCTGTCGAAGCGATAGCTGGTCAGGGTCGAAGCTTCTTCGTTAATCAGGAACACCACTTTGCCGTTCGGGTGGAACACGAAATGGCGCGGCCCCGCACCGGCGGAAGAGGCGTTGATAAACGGAGGATCGTTGGCTTCCAGCTTGCCGCTGGCACTGTCCAGCTTCCACTGATAGATCCTGTCCAGACCCAGATCGGTTGAGAAGACAAACTTGCCGCTCGGATCGGTGGCGATCATGTGCGCGTGCGGGCCGTTGTGGTCGCTGGCGGCAAAGCTGCCCGGCGCCGCAGCTTCAGGTTTGGCGGCACCGGCCGGGCCTGAGTCCTGTTGATGATCGCTGGCTTCGCCCAGTTTGCCACTGGCATCCACCGGGAAAATCGCCACCACGCCGCTGATGTAGTTAGCCACCAGCAGGTGATCGCCTTTTGGCGTCAGCGATAGGTACACCGGGCCTGCGCCCTGTGAATCCACCTGATTGATCAGCGTTAAACTGCCATCCTGCGGGTTGATTTTATATGCCGCAATCGCACCGTTTTTGCCGCCATTGAAGTTATCGATTTCGCTGCCAATGAACAGCGTTTTGCCGTCGTGGCTCAGCACCATCTGTGCCTGATTCGGCAACTGGCTGGCCAGCACGCGGTCAGTCAGCGCGCCGGTTTTGCTATCAAATTTAAAACGATAGACGCCTTCGCCATTGGGATTGTAAGTCCCGACATAGGCATAGTGTGAAGTTTGGGCCATGGCTTTTTCTGCTGCGTAGAGCGGCGTGGCAGACATCGCCAGCATCGCGGATGTTAAACCTGAAATCAGTAACCAGTTTCTCATACATTTCCTCAAATCAAAGGGATTGCCAGACAAACGCGGGATCCCTGCGCCATAAAACGGCGACGCAGGGTGTTTAACAGCGCAGCGAACTGACGGCGCGGATTGGAATACGAGAATAAACCTCAGCTTACGAGCTTTTTGACGCTCGCCAGCAGGGTTCTGACATCGGCCGGACGGGTGTCGCCGCTGGCGCTGTCGATAATCGAGCTATAAATGTGCGGAATGATTTTGCTCACCCCGGCTTCGAGGGCGATCTCCATGATCGGCTCGAAGTTTTCCAGATCGATACCACCGGTCGGCTCCAACCAGAAGTCGTGCTCGGCGCAGGCGCGCGCCACGGCGGCGAACTCATCACGGGTCTTCAGGCCGCCCATCGGGAAGTATTTCACCGAGCTGCCGCCCATGTCTTTGAGCAGCGCAATGGCGGTTTCGACCGGCACGATGGCGTCGGGCTGCGAGGCGCTCAGTGGCCCGGTGTTGATTTTAACCCAGCCCACTTTGCCGGTTGGGGAGATAAGACCGTTAACTACGCTGTCGTTCTGGCCCAGCAGCGCACGGCTGGTGCCGACGCCGGTGAACACCTGATTGACGTGCTGCGGCTGGACCTGCTGTGAAATCAGGCTGACCATCAGCGACTGGCGCGGATCGCCCGCGCCAAGCCCGACGGACAGGGCATTTTCAATCAGCGACGCGTACTCTTTCATATCCGCCACGGCAGAAGGTACATCGGCATAGTTCTTGGAAAGCACGCCAATCAGCACGTGGCCCTGCGCCGCATCATAGATGTCGCGGGCGTTGTCTTTGGAGCCTGCCAGCACGTTCAGACACACGCGATCGCGGTAGAAGTTCGGGGTCAGGTTCATGCTTTTGCTCCATCAAAAAGTTGTTTGAAACGCTCAGCGACGATGGCTAACTGCGGCGGGGTCACGCTGCGCACGTCGACTTCAATCTTGCCTTCGTTGGCGCGATAACCACGGAAGTACACCGCGATATCGCCCTCTTTCATCGCTTCCACGATGGCTTTGGTTTTCCAGCCCAGCACGGCTTCGTCGAAGGTGATTTCGGTGCGCGCAATGTCGCGCCCGGCGCTGTCCCACACCACGCGGCCACTGACGCCGTTGATTTGGTTCAGGCTGTCGATAAATGGCGTCATCTTGTCCACCATCTCCTGCCCGGTGGTTTTCGGCTGGGTGATGTAGCTTTCAATCGCCTGCGTTAAGCCAAGAATACCCTCTTTACCCACTTTCATCGCGCGGCCAATGCCGCCAGACTGCTGCTTCACCCACTCGACGTACTGGTGCTTGCCCAGCACCAAGCCGCTGGTTGGGCCTTCGATGGCCTTCGCGCCGCTGTAAATCACCAGAGTTGCGCCCATGTTGTAGTAGCAGGTCAGATCTTCTTCAGCGGCAGCATCGACGATCAGCGGCAGGTTATGCTCCTGCGCCACGACGGCGGCTTCTTCCACGGAGAGAATGCTTTTCTGCACCGAGTGGTGCGATTTGATGTACATAATCGCGGCGGTGCGCGGCGTAATGCAGGCCGCCAGCTGGGCAGCAGAGCATTCGTTGGCATAACCGGCTTCAACAATTTTACCGCCACCCAGGGTGATCATGGTGCCGACCGGCGCGCCGAAGTTTACGTTATGGCCCTTCGGCAGCACGATGTCGTGCGGCACGTCCAGCGGCGCGGCGTGCAGGTTCTCCAGCAGCCAGGCATTGTCTTTGATAATCACGGCAGCGACGGACTGAGCAATCCCCGCCGAGGCGCAGGACACCACTACCGCGTTTTCAACATCCAGCAGCTTGGCGATGTAAGCCCCGGTTTTATTGACCAAATCCTTCATTTCGAAGTAGTGATTCAGACCAGTATTCACCACGTCAGCCACTTCCGGGCGCGGGGTAGACACGCCCAGCGCGGTCATACGACCTGAAGCATTAATGACCTGTTTTAGCTTATATTTTTCGTAGAGATCGGCATTAGAAGACATGATTTGATTTCCCTTCATCAGTTATTAGGGTGACGCCAGCGACCACGGCGGCCAGTGGGATCAGATGGTGTTCGCCGGTCACTGACTGGCCTTCGGAGTCGAGGAAGACTTTCGGCGCGTGTTGGATCTCAAACAGCGTCAGGTCAGCGTCGGCACCGACTTCGAGGCGTCCTTTTGACGGCAGGCGAAGCGCGTCGGCGGCGTTACAGGTGACGCAATCAATCACCTGTTCTAACGTCATGCCGACGGTAAAGAACTTGGACATCACCGCAGCCAGGCTGTGGACCGGGCCGTTGACGCGGTTGCGGCAGTAAATATCGGAGCTGATGGTGTGCGGCAAAATGCCTTGCTGAATCGCCAACTGGGCCACTTCAAAGCTAAAGCTGGCGCTGCCGTGGCCGACGTCGAGACGCACGCCGCGGCTCAGGGCGCGTTTAATCGAATCTCGCAGCACGCCCTCTGGCGATAAAATGCGGTTGGGTTTACCGTTGTAGCAGTGGGTGATGATGTCGCCCGAAGTGAGTAAATCGGCGATTTCATCCAGATTTGGCGGGTTATTGCCAATGTGCACCATCAGCGGCAGGTCGTCGTTTTCCTGCTGAATTTCTTTGGCGCGGATCAGCGGCTTAATGCCGTTTTTGCCCACTACGCTGCTGCTCATGCGAGCTTTGATACCAATGATGAAGCCGGGGTTGCGGGCAATGGATTCGCGCACGCCCACTTTGTCGATTTGCTCCATGTCCGCCAGCTCGTTTTGGGTCACGATGCCGGTACGGGCGATATTGAGGAAAGCAAAGACGTTGGTTTTGGCGTGGCGGGTCAGCTGGTAGAAGTCATCGACGTCGTTCGCGCCGGTGCTGCCTGCATCAATAACCGTGGTGACACCGCTGGCGACGCCGACTAAATCCGGCTCGTCGTGATAAATCGGCGATTTGCTATAACAGTGAACATGAGAGTCGATCCACCCGGCGCTGGCGAAAACCTTGCCCTGTAGTTCGAGAATCCGTTTGGCGCTGACGCTGGAATCCAGCTGGCCGATGGCGGCGATTTTACCGTCGTGAATTGCAATATCCGTCAAGCTGCCGTCTGAGCTTTTTGCCTGTCGGATTATCAGGTCATACAACATACGCCATTCTCCGTAAACGCAGGGCAGTCACATTGGCCACCCGACCCGTTCTGTCCTGCTTTTAGGCGTCAGCGGAGAGCCGCCGACGCCTGATTTAACTCGTTTTATTGCTTTCTACTACAGCGATACTCTTTACAGTGATACCGGGAAAATTGCCCCGAGGATCATCGCGCCTAAAATTGCGCCGCCGGTGATCGGTTTCTGCCAGATATAGAACACCAGCGCGCCGAGCAATGACCCCAGACCGATTGGGATTGAAGCCGCCATGGCGGAGAGGATAATCAACGGGCCGAGGAAGCGGCCTGAGGCGTTACCCGCGCCCATCATGACGTCTGCGCCATAGGTCGAGTTACTCTGGTTGATGGTAAATTTACGCGCCAGAATGATGATGTAACCCACCGCCAGCCCCAGAATCAGGCCAGTCACCAGAGACGCCGCGAAGTTCGCCACCGGGAACACGATGCCAGCGCCCAGCAGAATTGCCGGCACCCCTAGCCCAATGCCGGTCTGGATTGCGCCGCCGATATCAAGAATACCGACCAGCGAACCTTCGATAATACGGGCGAACAAGAAGCTCGCGCCGAAGGCCGCTACTGCGCCATACACCCCGGTATCCATACCGGAACGCAGCATTGAGACAAAGGCGACTTCGTTAAAAGCACCGATGCCGTACAGGTAGTACATGTGCGTACCGGCAAATACCCCGGAGGAGAGTAATCCGACGAAGATCGGGAACGACCACTCGGCGTACCAAAAACCACTTTTGGCTTGTTCTTCCATTGTCATAATCCCCTGTTACTTGCCGCTGAGAGAGTTGTGAATGCCGTTCAACCATGCCGGAACATCCAACATGAAGGACTGCAGCAATTTCACATCGAAACCGCGGAAGAACCCGCTGAGCACGAACAGCGCAATAATTGCCGCCATCATCACCTTGGTCACATGGTTCCAGCCGCCCTCTTCGACGCCTTTACCAATCAAGATACCCAGTACCAGACCCGGTACGGCGTTACCCATGATCATCTGCGCCAAACCACCAAAGATGGTGGCCCAGAAGCCGGAGCGGCGGCCTGCGTCAATCGCAGCCAGCCAGAAAATCACGGGCATGACGGTGTTAACCAACAGGTTAGCGGCAGGCACCAGCACTTTCACCGCGGTAACCTGCAAGGCTGCCGGTACGGCGGAGGCGGTGGTGTTAAGGAACGCGACGACAATCATGCCGATAACAGCACCGGCGATGGCCATCTTGCGCGGATCGTGCAGGGTTTCAGACACGTTGCGGTTTTTCACCATCAACGAGGCGGCTGCCCAGTGAGGAATAATGCGGTGGTCGACGTCTTGTGTGAAGGAACCTGCAGCGACAGAAGATGCCCAGGCGTTGAAGAAGAAGCCTAAACCGAATGAGAAATGCGAAGCTGGATCGCCTTCACAGGAATTTAATTCCCCAAGAGTACGAAAAGCCCCCATCCCTTGCACGCTTGGCGCGTGAAACATACGTGCAGCACCTGCACCTACGCCCACGCCGACCAATCCGCCGATAATAAGCGACTTAAATAAAATAATTAAAAACATCAGTATATCCTTGTCATTTATAGCTAACGTTTTTAGAGCCTTGCACCAAGAAATAATATTCTTGACTCAATGGCTCCTTATTTAGTGACAAAAACTACCTTGTCAGTCTCTATTGCCGTCATATTGACGGTAATATCGAGCACTACGTAATAACTCTTCCTTTCTCTGGCCAGAAAAAAGAACAGGAACTTTTCCTTTCTTACCGTCTCTTCTGCGGTGATCACCTTGACGTCCTGCGGTTCAATTCGCAGCAAGATATTATTCGTAGATTTGAGAACGGTTCTTTGCACCTGACTCAGCGCGGCAGAAAAGGCGGCGGCCTTATTTTCGCCTTTTCCTTCAACCCGAACAGTGGTGGTTAATTGTTGTTTCATTACGGCTGGCCGAATTTCTTGATATAAGCTTCAACCAGGCGTTGACCCAGCTCTTCTTTATCCATAAATCCGAAACCTAATACATTACAGCCTTCGTTAATTGCAGTTACGCCTTCATCCACAGAGCGCATTCCATATTTTGCTTTATATCCGTATTTGGTTTGCGCAGTAATTGCGCCCGCGCCGCCACTACCGCAGAAAGAGATGCCGAAGGTGGCATTTTCTGCTTTCATCACGTCGCCTAATTTCATGTCAGCGGCCACGCCCGGCACCACGATAGCCTTGCCACCTGCGGCTTCTACGCCTGCTGCAACTTTCTGGCCTTTCCCTAAACGGTCGCCGATAACAACGGTAATTTGTCCCATGAGTTCTTTCTCCAGATAAATTGAGTAAAATTTAAATTGTTAAGAATTATTGTCTTTTGCGACTTCAAAATGTACCGAGAGTAAATAAGCCTCTTCGATAGGTAAATTACCGAACAGGTCGACAACCCGCTCCGCCATTCGCATTGACTCCGCAGAAATTTCGTCAAACAGCTCTTTTTCCACCTCGGGTAATGGCTCACCGGTAATAGAGCGTAATACCATTGCCTTAACGTGCGAGGCTAACATCTGCTGCTGGACATCATTGGTATAGATATTTTCGGCGTTCAACATAACCTGAATATCTTTTAACACTTTCTCTGTGGTTGCTTCTGCGTCTTCCAAACCAATTTGCCCTGCCGTATTAACAGATGCGGTTCCGTTATTCACTCGCGGTTACCCCTCTCCTTGCCGTGCAATGCTAAAAAAGCGCGTTTATTTCATCTGTCTTTACCCTAACCCCGCGGGCATTTCCTGTGTAGATGGTTTTTTTCCAGTTCAAAGTGGAAATGCAGTGACCTAAGCGGATCACATTCTCAAAACTGGGATTAATCTGGGGATACGACTATCAGACGGCGAGGGTTCAGGGTATTTCACTGCTTAACGGAGTTTTAGTAGTGACGAATGAAAGGATAGCCCTTCCATTTTGCGCTATCTCTGCCTAGTATCAGATGAGAAATTCGAAAAACGCCAACACCCCTGCGCTAGTGCGCGGGGGTGTTGCTTTTTGACAATCGGCAACCATGCCACCCAACACCATCGCTCGCGATGGCGACTCAGAAGGAAATAGGAATAATGCTATGAGCAAACCGACCCTGACCATCAACGAGCTGGATGCAGAACGTTTAGATTCCTTACTGGCGAAGCCTGCTTACGCAAGCAGCCCGGTGGCAGAGGCATTAAACGAAGAACTGGATCGCGCTGAAATCCTGCCGCCGCAGGAGATGCCTGCCGACGTCGTGACGATGAACAGTAAGGTACGCTTCACGGAAGGCAACGAAGGGGAAGAACATGTGCGCACGCTGGTTTTCCCGGCGGCGTTAAAAGATACCGATGAGCAGCTGTCCGTGATGGCGCCGTTAGGTGCGGCACTGCTGGGCCTGCGCGTGGGTAGCAGCATCACGTGGACGATGCCCAATGGCAAAGAGAGCCTGGTTAAAGTGCTAGAGTTGTTGTATCAGCCGGAAGCGGCCGGAGAGTACCGCTAGTCAGCCTCACGCCCTCCCGATGACCGGGAGGGCGTATAAATCTTATCTGAACTTCTTGTGGTTCTCGTCACGAATCGCTTTGAAGCCTTGAGCTTCCTTCTTCGCGTCATCCAGTTTGCCAGCCTTCGCCAATGCAGAGGCTTTGTCGATACCGGCCACTAAATCATCCATGCCTTTTTTGTAATCCTGAATCTCTGGGCTGTTGGCCGATTTCCCTTCCAGTTTTGGCGGGGTTGCGTTTTTAGCGTCCAGCGCGGCGGCTTTCATGTTCGCCAGGCTCGCTTCGAAATCCTGTGCATTGCTGGCTTTCAGCGCTTTGCCGTAGTTATCGGCGATAGTGTCCATGTTGGTGCCGACATCCGCCGCCAGAACCATAGAACTGCTTCCAAGTAGGGCAACGGCAACCATTGCTATCAAATGTTTACGCATTTTCGGGTCATCCATCTAGGTTAATAGAAATTTATAATTTTGTTAAAAAACGACATTACTTATTCAGCAATGACAAAATAAATGGGCGAAGGAAAAAGTGGCAGAGCTTTTTTGTAAATAAGTAATGTCTGAGCGGAAAAGGATAAAAAAAACGCAGCGATCGGGCGATCGCTGCGCGGATAACGCGAAGAAAACGATTATTCGCCGGCGATTTTCATCTCTGGCAGCAGCACGGAGCCACACTGAATATTGCTGCGCGTTTCGATGTCGCTGCCAATACTCACCATGTTGCGCCACATGTCTTTCAGATTGCCAGCGATGGTTATTTCGCTAACCGGATACTGAATTTCACCATTTTCCACCCAGAAGCCCGCCGCGCCGCGCGAGTAGTCGCCGGTCACGCCGCTGACGCCCTGGCCCATCAGCTCAGTTACGACTAAGCCTTTGCCCATTTTGCGCAGCATAGCGGCGAAGTCATCGCCCTGCCCGGCAATGCGCCAGTTGTGGATGCCGCCCGCGTGCCGGTGGTTTGCAGGCCTAGCTTGCGCGCCGAGTAGCAGGTCATCAGCCAGCTTTGCAGCACGCCGTCTTTGACGATGTCACGCCGCTGGGTGCGCACGCCTTCGCTGTCGAACGGCGTAGAAGCCAAGCCTTGCAGCAGGTGCGGATGCTCTTCAATCGTCAGCCACTCCGGCAGAATCTGCTTGCCCAAACTGTCGAGCAAGAAAGAGGATTTACGGTAGATGCTGCCGCCGCTGATAGCGCCGACCAAGTGGCCGAACAGGCCGGTCGCCACTTCAGAGGCGAACAGCACCGGGGCTTTCATCGTTGGCAATTTACGCGGAGAGAGGCGCGACAGCGTGCGGCGTGCGCACTCGGCACCCACCCATTCAGGATTCGCCAAATCACTCATTTTACGCGCGATGGTATAGGCGTAATCGCGCTCCATGTCGCCGTCGTGCTCGGCAATCACCGAGGCGGAAATCGAGTGGCGCGTCGAGCAGTAGCTCTGCAACATGCCGTGGCTGTTGCCGAAGACGCGAATGCCGTAATGGCTGTTGAAGCTGCCGCCTTCGCTATTGGTAATGCGCTTATCGGCGGCTAACGCGGCCTGCTCGGCGCGGGCTGCCAGCTCAATGCCGCGATCGGCGTCTAATTCAGTCGGGTGGAACAGGTCCAAGTCCGGGGCGTCGAACGCCAGCATCTCTTTATCGGCGACGCCCGCGAAAGGGTCAGGAGACGTGAAGCGGGCGATGTCCAACGCGGCCTGCACGGTGCGAGAAATGGCATCTGAGCTGAGATCGGTAGATGACGCGCTGCCTTTACGATTCTGATAATAGACGGTAATGCCTAACGCGCCGTCGCTGTTGAATTCGACGTTCTCAACATCACCAAAGCGGGTGCTTACCCCAATGCCGGTGGTCTTGCTGACCGCGACTTCAGCACCGTCTGAACCGGCTTTCGCTAATTCGAGGGCCTGAGCTACGGCCTGTTCCAGTGTCTTACGCTGTTCTGCAACTTGATTGACTACGTTCATCAGCCTGCCATCACTTATGAGAAAAAAGAGGTTACGTTGTCTTTGAGTCTAACAGAGACGCCCCATTATTTCGCACCCGACACGCTAGGAAGCGGCTTAATATGCAACAGAACGTGGAGGTAAACCCCATAACCATGCATAATGCCGCCAAGCAATAAAGCACAATGAAAAATGATAGGAAAACCTCCCAAGGAGGAAGCACTCATGACAAAGAAAATTGACGACTGGCTGGATGAAGTTCCCGAGAGCAACGAGAACGAAGAAGATGATGAAATCATCTGGGTCAGCAAAAGTGAAATTAAACGCGACGCCGAAGCCCTGAAAGATTTGGGTCAAGAGATGGTCGATTTAGGCAAGAACTCGCTGGACAAGCTGCCGCTAGATGATGATCTGCGCGCCGCCATCGATTTAGCCCAGAAGATCAAGAAAGAAGGCCGCCGCCGTCAGCTACAGCTGATTGGTAAAATGCTGCGTTCCCGCGATGTTGATCCTATCACCACCGCGCTGGATAAGCTGAAAAACCGCCACAACCAGCAGGTTTCCCTGTTCCACAAATTGGAGCAGCTGCGTGACCGTCTGGTGGAAGATGGCGACGACGCGATCCCGCCGGTGCTGGAGCTTTATCCAGAGGCCGATCGCCAGCAGCTGCGCGCGCTTATCCGTAACGCACAAAAAGAAAAGGCAGCCAATAAGCCGCCTAAATCTTACCGCCAGATTTTCCAATATCTGCGCGAGCTGGCCGAAGCCAAAGACCTGTAAGTCTTTTCAGCCATCAGCAGTAGCCACCGCGAGTCACCGGGTGGCTGCTACTTTTCACTCTCTCCCGCCTACTCTTTCGCTTACTCTTTAGCTTTACCCGTCGCCGCCGCCGCTTTCTCTAGCACGTTAAAACGCAGCTCGCCGTCCAGCTCCTCTTCCGCCTCTTCAAACAGCAGAATCAGTGCGCCAAAACGCCGTTTACGGCTGGCATTCAGATGGGCAAAATCAATTTCAACGGGCAGCGTAATGCCCCCCGTCACCTCATCCCAGAGTGCGTCAAGATTGGCACCAAAGCTCTCGCTCAGACCAAATTGACGGGAAAACTCGCTATAAAACGCGGGCAAATCGGGGATATGATTAAAATCGAAGACCACTTTATTCATCGATGTCACTCCACCCGAACAAATTGTTTATAGTGATCGCGGCTGACGTAAATCAGGCCATCGCTGGCGAACAGCACGCGGTCGGCGCCGCGCCGCCCGCAGCGATAGTTGATATCCGCCTCGCGCCACACGCGTTTATAGGCATTAGGCAGGCGCCCTTCGCGGTTTGAGAATCTGTCGCCGCCTATGGCCTTACCCGGTAAGACCTGACACAGATTGCCCGCGCGGGCGTCCCATCCCGCATCCCGTGCTTGCCGTTTAGTCACGTAATAGTCGGGCAACCGATGATTCTGCCGCAAATAGCTCACCACGGTTTGCTCCGAGGTCAACCCAGCCAGCGTATCAGAGGATTGTTTCGCCAAAACGACAGATGAGAACGGCCCCGCCAATAGCCCGAGGCACAAACTTATCCAAACGCTGCGCTGACGCAGCCCTTTCAATCGATTCATCATTGCCCTGTTTATACTCATTCAGATTACTGATTCAGCATTTTAGTATGTCTCTACAGATTACCTAAATGTAAGGTTTTCACCTGTAAATATTCTTCCAGACCTAACACCGAACCTTCGCGGCCCAACCCGGACTCTTTCACCCCGCCAAACGGCGCGACTTCGGTAGAAAGCGCAGATTCGTTAATCCCAATCATGCCACTTTCAATCGCTTCGGCAACGCGGAATACGCGCTGCAAGTTTTGAGTATAGAAGTAAGCCGCCAGGCCAAACGGCGTGGCGTTGGCGCGATCGATAACCTCTTCTTCGGTTTTGAAGCGGAAGCAGGCCGCCAGCGGGCCGAAGGTTTCATCTGCCGCCACTTTCATGTCGTCGTTGGCGTCGGCAATCACCGTCGGCTGATAGAAGTTGCCGCCCAGCTCGTGGCGCTGACCACCGACCACCAGACGACCGCCCTTCTCCAGCGCGTCTTTGACGTGGTCTTCAACCTTCTCTAACCCTTTGATATCAATCAGCGGGCCGACAATCACGCCGTCGTCCATGCCGTTACCGACTTTCAGCTTGCGCACTTCTTCCGCCAGCGCCGTGACGAACTTGTCGTAGACACCGTCCTGCACGTAAATACGGTTAATGCACACGCAAACCTGCCCGCTGTTGCGGAATTTGCAGCTCACCGCGCCCTTCACCGCGGCATCAAGGTCGGCGTCGTCAAACACGATATAGGGCGCGTTTCCGCCCAGCTCCATCGACACTTTCTTCATGGTGTCGGCGCTGTTGCGCACCAGCGTTTTACCCACTTCGGTCGAGCCGGTGAAGGAGATTTTACGCACCTCGTTGCTGGCCATGATGGCGTCGCTGATAGCATGCGTATCACCGGCCACGCCGTTGATCACGCCGTCGGGAACGCCCGCCAGGTGTGCCAACTCCAGCAGCGCGAAGGCTGACAGCGGCGTGTTGTTGGCAGGTTTAATCAAGCCGGTACAGCCCGCGGCCAGCGCGGGGCCGAGTTTGCGGGTCAGCATCGCCAGCGGGAAGTTCCACGGCGTGATGGCCGCAACCACGCCAATCGGCTCGCGGGTAGCAAAGATGCGCGATCCCTCTTTCACTGGCGGGATGATCTCACCGTTGGCGCGCTTGGCCTCTTCGCTAAACCATTGCAGGTAGCTGGCGGCGTACTCCACTTCGCCCAAGGCCTCTTTCAGCGGCTTACCCTGCTCGGCCACCATCAGCTCGCCGAGGAACTGTTTGTTTTCAATCATCAGTTCATACCAGCGGTGCAAAATCTCAGAGCGCGCCTTGCCGGTTTTTTTGCGCCATGCCGGCAGTGCGTCGCTGGCGGCTTTGATGGCCGCGTTGGTTTCCGCTTTGCCTGCTTTGGCGACTTTCGCCACCACGTCGCCAGTGGCTGGGTTTAACACATCAAAAGTTTCTTTGGCTTCTTGCCATTTGCCGCCCACATAAAACCCGGTTTTAAACAGTTTGTGAGAAGTGAGTTTCTGTTGATTGGCTGACATAAAGGTTGTCTCTCCTGCTAATAAACATCGTTCGAAAACAACGACGTAAGAATGTAAGTTTCAGTCTTGAATCGCTTAAGTATAGCGGCTAATACGGACTGCGGGCTTCAGACCGCACATCATGTCCATGCGGCATAAGGAAAAAAAAAGCCGGAGCATTAAAGGCCCCGGCATGATTTACGCGAGTCTGACCGTTAGGCCAGAAAGGCGTGCTGGTACTTGTGCAGCATATCGGCGAGTCGTTTGACCGGCTCTGTCACCTTGAGCGGCGCGTCGTGTTCCACTAGCTTTTGCTGATACTCATTCAGCTCGGACAACAGCCGCTGATAGTAGTAAGTTCGCTTGCCTTCGCCCGACGACACCACGTGGTCGGCGGTATTACGGATTTTCTTGTGGAAGGCAGATAGCTCTTCGCTGACTGGGATCTCCGCCATTTTCATTCGCTGGTGCGCGATGATCAGCATCAGCGCCAGACGGTATTTATCAATGTCATTCGGGAACATCACCAGCAGCTGATTCAACTGATGGTAAAGCGCCGGAAGGTGGTTCTCACGACGGCGATACGCCTTGGTGGTTAAGGCCGACACCGCGCTGCTCATAAAGCGGTTCAGCAGAGTGCGCCCGGTTTTGTCGCGCGATTTGTCGCGAATTAGCAGCAGCACCACCAGCGCGATAATGGTACCAATCGCCTGTCCCGTTGCATTGTCGAGAAATGCGCTTACGTTAAATTTCATTGGGTTACTGAGCACCAGCACGTTGATAGTACCCGCCAATAGCCCCAGCATACCCAGACGACGCTTCTGTACTTCAATGCCGATGAAGAAGGTTAAAACCCCCAGACACAGACAGAGCAGGAACAGGCTCTGCTGGGTGGCGGGCATGATGAGCATGAAGTAAATGGAGCCGACCGGGATTGCCAGCAGCATGCCGACCACGAAGTCTAACGCCATGCCTTTCGGGTTTGGAGTGCGCATCGCCAATGAGGTTACGACGGCGATGATCACTACGCAGCCACTCGCCGAGGTCCAGCCGGTCCATAGCCACAGCAGGCAGCCCGCCGCGCTGGCGACAAAGGTGCGAATGCCGTTAATCAGCGCGTGGTGGCGCTCGGCGGAGGCTGGCCTGACTTCCACCTCGGTATTGAGCAAATCGGCTTCCAGATTGCTAATGCTGCTATTGGTATGAATGCCCTTAATCAGCAGCAGCGCGCGCGTCCCGGCTCCAATCCAGCTGGTGACGGTGAGCAAAATATCTTTGCTATGGGAGGAAGAAACCGCCAAACGCAGCTGTTTCATCCGCCGACGCACTTCGAGCGGCGTCTCTGCCGGTTCGGCAAACAGCGCTTTGATCTCAGGCGTCACCCGGTCAGGGGAGTTTTGCAAAATAAGATAGGTTTCGCAGGCCTGCGTAATCAAACTCAGCGAGGTGCTGTGCAATGCTTTCAACCGCCGGTTGCAACGCTGCCAGCGCGAAGACTCCATCATTAGGCTGTTACGCATGCCGTTAAGCGCGGTAGTGCTCTTGATAAGATTGCCCCACGACTTGTCAACATCCTCTTTATCACCACGATTAATACACAGCCGCATCAGCGCGAACTGGTCTAGCAGCAGTTGGCTAACCGCCCGGTCAATGTCGGTTTTGATCGAGCGCGGGGAAAACAGCAGGTCGGCCACGATGGCGCAGCAGATACCAATCACGATTTCACTACAGCGCTCGACGGCAAACTGCGGCGTCTGCAAAGGGGTGGCGGCGGAAGTCACTACGATAATTAGCGCCGTGTATCCCGCCAGCCCGAGCGCATAGGAGTTCTCGACGCGAACCAGCGAGGACCACCAGGTACAAACCCCAGCCCAGATGCAGCATAAAAGCAGCATCACTACCGGGGCACGCGCCGTGGCGATAACAATGACTAACGCCGCGATACAGCCGAAAAAGGTACCGATAACGCGCAGGAAGCCGCGGTGGCGAATGGCACCGGCGAAGGGTTCTCCGCCCGCCGCCATCGCCGGGCCGGAGGTGACGATCGCCGCGGTCATCGCCGCCCAGCGCGGGGTTTCCAGCTGCATATAGAAGCCGAGAACCAGCGCGCCGAGAATGGCGAAAGTCAGCTTGCAGGCGAACCTGATACGCGGGATCAGTATGCTATTCATCGCCGATTAACCAAACTCACGCAGACGGTGCAACATTCTGGAGAATGGCGACTGGTGCTCATGTTTGATATCGTGATCGCCGGTGATCACCACTGTCGCGGTGGTCCCTGCCGGGTACGGGTGTTGCTGGTCAACATCATCAAGCACGATTTTCACCGGCACGCGCTGTGCCAGACGTACCCATTCCAAATTACTGTCTACCGTCGCCAACCCGTTGGCTGCCGCAGAAGACGAGCTGTTAGTGACCGCCGCCGCGACGCTGTCCACCGAACCATGCATGATGCGATTGCTGCCCAGCGGGGTAATTTCGGCGCGGTCGCCTTTTTTCAAGCCGGAAAGCTTGGTTTCTTCCAGATAAGCCAGAATATAGAAGGTGTTTTTCTTCACCAGCGCGACGGCGGTCGAACCGCGATTAATGTAGTTCCCCGGATGCACATTGAGGTTAGTCACCCAGCCGTCAGCCGGAGCCGTCACTACGGTACGCTGCAAATCAAGCACCGCGAGGTCGCGCGCAGCCTGTGATTTCGCCAGCTGGTGTTGCGCCGTTTGCAGGACATTATTGGCCTGATCGATCTCTTCTTGCGACATCGCCTGCACGCCCAGCTTCACGCGGCGGCCTGCTTCGCGTTTTTTCTCCGCGACCAGCGCCTGATAGTAGGCAACGTCGGCATTGGCTTCGTCCAGCGCCTGTTGGTAACGCGGCTGGTCAATCTTGAATAGGGTTTGGCCCTTGAGGACTAACTGGTTATCCACGACAGGGACATCCGTCACCAAGCCGGTGACGTCCGGCGCGATAGAAACCACGTCGGCGGTAAATTTGGCGTCACGAGTCCAAGGGGATTCAGTATAGAACGCCCATGCCCGGAAAATTGCGATGGCAGCAAGAACCACAAGGATTAACGTTATTAAGTAACGTATTATTTTTATAGAGAAATTTTTCACGACACCCTCAGATGAAGAAGCAGGAAATCAGGTAGAACAGACAGCAGTACATCGCTGTGTTAAATAACGCCGGATGCCAGACAAAGTCATAAATTCCGGTGGGTTGTAATAGGCGTCGTAGCAGGAAAAACAGCACTAACGCCAACAGTACTTCGAAGAACACCGGAGGAAACGACAATCCGAAAATCACCATTACCGGAAGCAAACTCATTCAAAAATCCTTAGTTTATAGTCACGGGCTTTCGTCTCGTGGCGTTACTCTCACCAGAAGGCCCCGTCGCAACACGCCCGAGCTTTATCATTATTTTAGGCAATACAACTGCATTCTGAGAGCCAGAATGAGTTAAAAAGAGACAATGGGTTTGCCAGAAAAGTGTGCGAAGGTAAGCATTATGTTGCCAGCGAGCGCCGAACCCGAGGTATTCACCCGAGCAAGTATATTAGCGTGCTTATTATCAAGTAATCAACGTTCTGTGATCACAATCACTTTTAAGCCAGAGTTAACAATGGAACGATTAAAAAGAATGTCGGTTTATGCTCAAGTGGTCGAAAGCGGCTCGTTTACTGCCGCCGCTCGCCGCCTTGAGATGAGTGTTTCCGCGATCAGCCAGACGATCTCAAAACTAGAAAATGACTTACAAGTCAAACTGTTGAACAGAAGCACGCGCAGCCTGAGCCTCACCGAAGCCGGTAAGATTTACTATCAAGGCTGTATGAAAATGCTGCTGGATGTACGCGAAGTGCACGAGCAATTATATGCCTTTAACAACACGCCGACCGGCACGTTGCGCATCGGCAGTTCGTCGACAATGGCACAAAACGTTCTTGCCGCCATGACCGCCGAGATGCTGATTGAGTACCCCGGCCTGAAAGTGAATCTGGTCACCGGCATCCCGGCTCCGGACCTGATTGCCGACGGCCTCGACGTGGTGATCCGCGTGGGAAAACTGCAGGATTCGAGCCTGTTCTCCAAAAGGCTTGGCTCCATGCCGATGATCGTCTGCGCCGCGCGCAGCTATCTCAGCCAGCACGGTAAGCCAGAAAAACCGGCAGACATGGTGAATTTCTCATGGATTGAATACAGCGTGCGGCCCGACAGCGAGTTTGAGCTGATCGCGCCAGAAGGCATTACCACGCGCATCAACCCGCAGGGGCGCTTCGTCACCAACGACTCGCAAACCTTAACGCGCTGGCTGAAAGCCGGGGTGGGCATCGCCTATGTGCCACTAATGTGGGTGATCAATGAGATTAACTCCGGCGAGCTGGAAATTTTATTCGGCAATTATCAGTCGGACCCGCGCCCGGTCTACGCGCTGTACACTGAAAAGGACAAAATGCCCCTGAAAGTGCAGGTGTGCATCAACTACCTGACCGAGTACTTCAAAGAAGTGGGGAAAGTCTATCAGGGCTATCGGCAAGGCAAGCTCGGGCCGAAATAGCATAAAAAAAGGGAACCCGCGGGTTCCCTTTCTATTATTAACTCGAAAGCTTAGGCGCTGCCGCCGACGGTGATATTGTCGAGTTTCAGAGTCGGCTGGCCTACGCCCACTGGCAGGCTCTGACCCTCTTTGCCACAGACGCCGACGCCTTTATCCAGCGCCAGATCGTTGCCGACCATGGAGATCTGCTGCATCGCTTCAATACCCGAGCCAATCAGCGTCGCGCCTTTCACCGGCTTGGTGATACGGCCTTTTTCAATCAGGTAAGCTTCGGTGGTGGAGAACACAAATTTGCCCGAGGTGATATCCACCTGGCCGCCGCCAAAGTTAGGGGCATACAGGCCGAACTCCACGCTGCTGATGATCTCTTCCGGCGTAGACTGGCCGCCTAGCAGATAAGTGTTGGTCATGCGCGGCATCGGCAGGTGAGCATAAGACTCGCGACGGCCGTTACCGGTCGGCGCAACGCCCATCAGGCGCGCGTTCAGCTTGTCCTGCATGTAACCCTTCAGCACGCCATTTTCGATCAATACGTTGTATTGGCCCGGCACGCCTTCGTCATCAATCGCCAGTGAACCACGGCGGCCCGGCATGGTGCCGTCATCCACCACGGTACAGAGTTCAGACGCCACCAGTTGGCCCATCTGCCCACTGAACATAGAAGTGCCGCGACGGTTGAAATCGCCCTCTAAGCCATGGCCTACGGCTTCGTGCAACAGCACGCCCGGCCAGCCTGCGCCAAGCACTACCGGCATACCACCGGCAGGGGCGGCTACGGCGTTGAGGTTCAGCAAGGCCATACGCACCGCGTCGCGGGCGTAGGCTTCGGCACGCACTTCGCCATTCACGGTTTCAAGGAAATAGTCATAGCCAAAACGACCGCCGCCGCCGCTAGAACCGCGCTCACGACGCCCGTCATCTTCAACCAATACGCTGACCGACAGGCGCACCAGCGGGCGAATGTCCGCCGCCAGAGTGCCGTCGGTGGCGGCGACTAATACGCTTTCGTAAACGCCGGTAATGCTGGCGCTGACTTCCTGCACCCGCTTGTCTGTGGCACGGGCAACGCGGTCAACGCGATGTAATAACTCAATTTTTTCTTCGCGAGACAGGCTCTGAAGCGGGTCAAGGATCGGGTATAGCGCCTGATAACCAATTTCACCCAGCGTGTGGGTTTTGCCATTGCCCTGCTCACGCACGATGCTGCGCGCGGCGGTGGCACTCTGCTGCAAGGCATTCAGGGTAATTTGGTCAGCGTAGGCAAAGCCGGTCTTCTCACCACTGACCGCGCGCACGCCAACACCCTGATCAATGTTGTAAGAGCCATCTTTGATAATGCTGTCTTCAATCACCCAGGCTTCGTGGAAACTGGATTGGAAAAAGAGATCGGCGTAATCGAGACGGCGTTCAGACAGTTGACCTAATACAGCGAACAGGTCTTGATGACTCAGATTGTTAGCGGTTAGTAACCGCTCACTGACTAATGCCAGACTCATAGATTCTCACTCTCTTTGGGGATGAATTGTCGCGGCATGAACTGTGATTCGTTAGCCGCCAAACAATTCTATCGTAACACGGGTTTTAAACAGCCTAACACAGCGCGGTCAGCACTCAAGGTGCGGCAGGCTCTTTTGCAGGTCGCGGTTGGCGCAGCACTTCATTAATTTTTGGATCCGCAATGGTGCCGTCGATATGGTAACGGATTAACGAAATCTTATTCCACAGCGGCGCCAATACCTTACTGGCGGCAAACACCGCCGCGCCGACGATTGGGTTGATAGCAAAGGCCGTGGCGACCCCGACGGTGGCAGAGATTTCAGGAGCGATCACCGCTTCCATATTTAGCCGCTGATTGACTAAATCGACGCTGCCGTTCATGGCGATATCCGCCGCCAACCCGTCAACCAGCAGGTCCTCGGTATGCAGCGTGCCGTCTTTGATCCAGGCGTTTGAGCGGATAGAGTCAAAGTAGAAGCCTTTGCCGAAGGTATCACTGAAATCGAGTTGCAGCTTACGCAGCAGGGCGTCGAAGCTGACCAGACGCAGCAATTGCCCGGCGCGGCCGCCGCCTAAATCTACGATTTCACCTTTGCCAAGGTCAGTTTTCAGGGTGCCATTCAGGGTTTTCAGATCTGGCTTCCACGGAATAGATTTCCAGTGCAAATCAAAGTCGATGTTGAAAGGCGCACCGCGCAGTGGGGTAGTGACGCCGAAGAAGGAGGTCGCGGCTTCAATATCTTTGCCCGACAGTTTGCCTTTCAGGCCGGTAGATTCAACGCTGCCGTTCTGCTTCCAGTCGCCCTGCACGTCTAAACGCACCGAGCCGGTATCAATCAGGCCGTTGCGCAGCGCCAGCTGATCGCCACTCGGCGTGATATCAGCATTCACCTTGCGGAAGCTCTGCCCGAGGAACCAGCAGTCTTCACAGCGCAGAAGCAGTGCCGGCCATTTGGCGAAGGAAATTTTGTCATCGGCAAAAGGATTCTGGCCTGACTTACCGCCGCTGGCCGCGTCAGCCACCGTCCACTGCGGGTTGAAATAGAGGTAGCGGATATTGGCTTGCCACGGACCACGGTCATTCATCGCCAGCGTGCCGTCGATCTCTTTGCCTTTCGCCGTGATGTTCATGCCATTGCTGGCCTGAGTCGAGCTAATCTGTAAGTCATTCCAGACCTGACCGCCTAATTTGAGCTTCGGCGTGGTCAGCGTCACTTCATGTGGGAAGCCAAAAGAAGCGGCGGTATTGGCCGCTCTCTTCGCGCCTTTGGCACTCTTCTGCACTGGCGCTTTCGGGGCGTTATCTGGCGACATCAGCTCCAACCAGCTCTCGCCATCCAGCTCTGGCAGGTGCAGCGTCAGGCTGCTGGTCGCTGGCAGCGCCGGGGTTTTCTGGGCATTCATCTGCCACGACGCGCGATCCAGCTGTAGCTGCTTGCCCAGCAGCCAGCGGCTGTTGAATCGGTCTTTGCCGCCCAGCACGCCATTCATTTCAAAACTCTTCAGCCCGCCTTTGGCATTTACCGCCAGTGGCAGACTGCGGCCCGGCTTCTTGTCGAGCGGGCTAGGTAAGTGACTACTTACACTCTTCAGGTCGGTGGTTACGCCGATACTGTAATTTGGCTCACCCTTATGAGGGAGTGAAATATCCACCGTCCCTTTCCAGGGTGCGCTGCCGCTGAGTTTGCTGGCAACAGCATCCGGCATGCCGGTGATTTTGCCCAGTTCCCAGTTGCCGTCCAGACCGACATTAATTTGATAATTATCAGTAAGTTCGTGCGTGCTAAACTGCACGTTCAGAGGTTGCCCGAACCAGTTGGCGGTGAGCAAACTACTCTGCAAGTTGCCGTTGTCGTAGGTGAACTGGCCGCTGAGGTGCTCAATGGTACTTTCCAGCGGTTTGATAAACAGGCTGTTGTCATTGAGCTTCACGCCGCCGGTGGCGCGAACTTCTTCGCCATCCAGCGGGATATCAAGATGTAAGCGACCACTCACATTGCCGCCAATCTGCAGCTCATCTAGGGCCGCGCCGAGGGAGTCCTTCAGCGGCGTGTCCTTAAAATAGTCACCAATGTCTTTGCCAGTACCTGAAATGTCGGAGTCGATGAACAGCTTCTCTTTCAGATAATCAGGGATGTTGGCGACCACGTTATTGCCGTCGGCATTACCCAATTTGGTGTGCTCGGCTTTCATGAACAGGCCGTCATTGAGGAAATCGAGGTCGATATCCAAATTGGTCAAGGCTGGCCACTCAGGCTGGAACTGGAAGGTGGCGTTACGCAGCGGCACCCACACTTCAAACTGCCCTTCATGCTTTTTAAACGGGAAATCGTGCGGATTGCCGTTGAAGGTCAGCGTGGCGTTATCCACCTGCCCGGCCTGAATCGCCTCGCTGAGATAATCCGTCAGATGTTTGCCCATCAGCGGCTCAGGGAAGTAGCGCCACGCCTGCCCAGCATCATACAGACGAATGCCGCCGAGAATTTTTAGCCACGGCTCGCCGTGCTCCGGCTGGTTATAGTGGAAGCCGCCGTTGGCCCACAGGCCGTTGGCTTTGACATCCAGGCTCTTCGACCACAGCGCCCAGCCCTCTTGGCTATAGCTCCAATCGACGGTGCCCTGCGCCGCACTGATCTCCAGCGGCGCGCGGAACATCTCACCATACGGCAGTAGGCTGTCTTGCAAATTGACCATCAGTTGGCCGTGCTGCACGCTGCCGCTCAGCTGGCCGCTAAAGTGATTCACGCCCGGCAGTAGCTGCCAGCGATCCCAGCTGAGATCGCGCCATTTGGCGGCAAAGCGCGTGTGGTCGGTCTGCTTAAGAGGAATATCTAACGACAGCTGGTCGATTAAGCCTTTTGGCTGGATATCCTGCCAACGCTCGAGCAATTCTGGCGTCAGGAAGGAGAAGGTTGGGATAATCGGCCCAAGGCGCTCTAACTGAAGCTTGGTTGCTCTCAGGCGAAGTTCATCCCCCTGCGAAGCCCCTAAAAACTCATTGTTTTCCGGCAGATACAGCGCGCTGATTTGGCCCTTCGGCCAGGCCACGCCGTCAGTTTTCAAGTTGAGCTGCTGGGCATCGACCTGCCAGCCATTGCCCTGTCGGCTGCCGTGCAGCGTCAGGTTCTCAACGTCTAACCGATGCTCCTGCCCCGCGCTGCTCCAGGTCGCCGCGCCGTTTTTCACCCAAGCGTCACCGGCGTAGATGTCGCCGCTGCGCACGGTCAGCCAAGCGGCGAGGCTGAAGTCAGCACTTTCCAGCCCGGTGTTGCTGCGCAGCCAGCGGCTAAACCAAGGCTTCATGTCGATATCGTCGGCCTGAAGATAGATTTTGCCGTTGTTGAGCAAACCGTCGTTGTCGTTAAGGTCCATGCGCACCTGCACCACGCCATGCTGGCCGTTGAAGGTCGACAGGCTGATCAGCCCCTCGGCGCGGTGGCGGTTGCGGCTGTTCAGCCAGCGCAGCTGCGGCACGGTGATTTCGGCGCGCTGCCCGGCTGGGGTCATGAAGGAGATATGGCTGTCGCGCAGGTCGAAATGGTCGACCTGCTTGAGGAAGATATCGCTGATGCGGTTAGCCTCGAAACCTTTACCGTCGTTGGTTTTATTACCAAAAGTGGCATTGGTATCAAGGTCGAGATTGTAGAAAGTCAGGTCGCGGAACTGCCAGCGGAAATGCAGCAGCGATTGCCAGACATCCAGCGCCAGAGTCACGCGCTCGGCTTTCACCGAGGTGTCTGGCAGGGTCACGCTAAGGTTTTTTAACTCAAGAGTCGGGCCAAAGGTTTTCCAGCTGCCGCTGATTTGGTCCAGTTCGATAGGCACGCCGGTCACAGACTCGATTTTGCTGACCAGCTGATCCTGAAAACGGTGAAGCTGAGGCAAAGCCAGACGCAAGCCACTGATTGCCAACGCAACAATCACGATAATTGTTGCGCAGGTAGTTAACAGTATCCCCGGCAGTCGCCTCAAACTTCTCTCCTTGTTTCCATTCCGCGGGCATATTGGCCCCGGACTACAATGGAAATTTAATAAATTTACCCATAATCAATGACTTATGTTGCGGCCTATGCCGCCGCAACGCTAAGCCGGACGGGTAATCACATCATGACAACGTCGAACTGCTCTTGGTTGTAGAGCGGCTCGATTTGAACTTTCACTTGTTTGCCGACGAAAATCTCCACTTCGGCCAGCGCGTGGGACTCTTCCCCTTTCAAGGCTTCGCCGACTGCCGCAGAAGCATAGACCAGGAAACGGTCGGCGTCATAGGCGTGGTGCACGCGAACAATTTCACGCAGAATTTCATAGCATACGGTTTCGACGGTTTTCACCGTGCCCCGGCCGTGACAGGTTGGGCAATCGCTGCACAGCACGTGCTCGACGCTTTCACGCGTACGTTTGCGGGTCATTTCAACTAAACCTAGCGCCGAGAAGCCGTGAATGCCCGTTTTCACCCGATCTTTTGACAGCGCCTGCTCCAAAGAGTGCAGCACCCGCCGACGATGATCCTCATTCGCCATATCGATGAAGTCGATAATGATGATGCCGCCGAGATTACGCAGGCGCAGCTGGCGGGCAATGGCTTGGGTCGCCTCGGTATTGGTATTGAAGATCGTCTCTTCCAGATTGCGATGGCCGACAAAAGCACCGGTGTTGATATCCACGGTGGTCATGGCTTCGGTCTGGTCAATAATCAGATAGCCGCCGGACTTGAGTTCGACTTTGCGTTCCAGCGCGCGCTGGATCTCATTCTCAACGTCAAAGAGATCGAAAATAGGCTGCTTGCCCGCGTAGTGCTCCAGCTTGGCCGTCATTTCGGGAATATATTCGCTGGTAAATTCCACCAGCAGTTCATAGGTCAGGCGCGAATCTACGCGAATTCTGTCCAGCGCTTCGCCGGCAAAGTCTCTTAATACGCGGTGCGCCAGCGCCAGCTCGCCATAGAGTTTGCACTTGGTTTTATTGCGGCGCTTGCGCTCCATGACTTTGGTCCACAAACGCTTGAGAAAGGCGGCATCTTGTTTAAGTTCTTCTTCGCCAATCCCTTCTGCCGCGGTGCGGATAATGTAGCCACCCTGCTCGTCACAATATTCCTGAACAATATTTTTCAGGCGGTCGCGCTCGGCTTCGCTCTCAATGCGCTGTGAGACACCCACGTGTGAGGCGCCCGGCATGAAGACCAGATAGCGGGAAGGCAGAGTAATGTCGGTGGTCAGGCGCGCGCCTTTGGTGCCCAGCGGGTCTTTCACCACCTGCACCATCAGATCTTGCCCCTGATGGACCAGCTCTACGATGTCACGAACGTTAAAATTCTTTTGCTCATCACGAGCCACGCACTCGGTGTGCGGCATGATGTCTGAGGCGTGTAGAAAAGCCGCTTTCTCCAGACCAATATCAACAAAAGCTGCCTGCATGCCCGGCAGAACCCGGCTGACACGACCTTTGTAAATATTGCCTGCAATGCCGCGCTTGGCTTCACGCTCAACATGGATCTCTTGCAAAATGCCACCGTCAATGTAAGCCACGCGCGTCTCGGACGGCGTAACATTGACCAGTAATTCAGCTGTCATGCTTTCTCCTAAGCTCGCGTAATGCAGCAAACTCACTGTACAGCTCTTGAGTTTCCACTAAAGGAAGCCCAACCACTGCGTAGTAGCTGCCGCGAATTTCACGGACGAAACATCCGCCCTTTCCCTGAATACCGTATGCACCCGCTTTATCCATGGGTTCCCCGCTCAGAATATAGTGCTGAATATCATCCGCGGATAGAGAGCGGAAGGTGACATCAGTCACAACCAGCGTACTACGATGCGTCTGGCGGTCTGCCAGAGCAATGGCCGTCATCACTTGATGCTGGCGGCCAGACAATGCGGTTAACATCTGCGCGGCATGAGCTTCATCGCGCGGCTTTTCCAAAACCTGCCCGTCGAGCACCACGATGGTGTCAGCACCCAGCACCGGGAGGTCCTGCGGCGCAACGGCCACGCCTGCTAAAGCTTTGTCACAGGCGAGGCGCAGAACATAGTCTGCTGGCGCTTCATCTGGCTGCTTTTGCTCGGCAACATCAGTCACCAGACGTTCAAAAGCCAACTCCAGCACGGCCAGCAATTCGCGGCGGCGCGGTGAACCAGAAGCCAGATAAAGTTCAGTCATCATTTCCTCATTGCACAGCGAACTGACGGCGAATTTTGCGCATCAGCAGGAATAACCATGGCCAGAGAATGCCGTCGACCACGCTGCTCCAGAACACTTCCGGACGAAACGAGACATTCACCACCAAAAACTCGGCCCAGAACACCACCACGTCGACAGCCAGTGACAGCAGCATGACGATCAGCGCTTGCTGCCACAGGGCCATGTTGCGGAACAGTTGGAACTTGAAAGCGACCAGATAGGCAATCAGCGCCAAAGCCAGCGCGCGCACGCCTAGCGTCGAGCCAAGAATCAAACCCATCACAAAACCGACGATAAATCCGGTACCTACGTTAACGCGGTGCGGCAGCGCCATGACCCAGTAAATCAGGATCAGCATCAACCAGGATGGCCGAAACATGTAGATCTCGTCCGGCCACGGCATCACTTGCAATAACATGGCTATCAGAAAGGATAGCCAAATTATCCAGCGGCCGTGGCTCCGGTAGCGATTCATTGACTGCCCCCGCTAGAAGGCCGTGGCGAAACTGGCGTGGTAATGGTGCCAGTAGCAGGTTGAGGAATAGGAGCAGGAGGGCCCATTTCGCCCGGAGGCGGCAGGACCTGAGGCATCATCTGCATCAGACGCTCATTGGCGACGCGATGCACTTCGTCCGGAGGCAGTGGCTTATCGCCATTGCGGTCAGAGCCCCACAGCAGCAGCAGGTAACGCAGGCGTTGCAGACCCGCCGTCGGGCGCGCCTGAATCACGGTGTAAGCACGCTGGTTATCGACTTTTACCGAAGAAACCACGGCAACCGGATAGCCTTCAGGGAAGCGACCGCCGAGACCGGACGTCACCAGCACGTCACCGACGCGGATGTCGGTATTGCTCGGCAAGTGCTCCAGCTGCAAGTCGTCAGCACAGCCGCTACCGGCTGCAATCACGCGAATA
>Ga0157370_10001026_pt1 | contig 35135 bp, 26 predicted proteins | sample C35metaG_FD_113463 | JGI IMG/M metagenome (GOLD analysis project Ga0157370, IMG submission 113463) | Corn rhizosphere microbial communities from Kellogg Biological Station, Michigan, USA - C3-5 metaG | ecosystem: Host-associated > Plants > Roots > Rhizosphere > Soil | place: USA: Michigan... | reverse complement strand
GCCCTGATCTGTCCCGTCTGTTCGGCGATCGGAATGAACAGGTCCGGCCCGATCCGACCGCGAACGGGATGATGCCAGCGGCAGAGCGCCTCGACCGAAGCCGTTGAGCCATCCGAGGTATTGCGCTTGGGCTGATAGTGCAGACTGACATCGCTCGTGCGCAGGGCGTCGCGAAGTTCCGACATCAGGGCGAGGTTGTTGTCAGGATCGACAAAGGTCGCCTCGTCATAAAGCACCGTACGGTCGTCCGAGAGATCGGCCTGGTTAAGCGCCGTCGTCGCCCGTTCGATCAGGGCGTCGCCGCTCGCCGACTGCCTATCCTGTGAAGCGCTGCCGATGCGGACGAACAGATCCAGCGGCTGGCCGTCGACGGTGAAGGTCGTTTCCACGGCGCGAAGCGATCTGGCCAGGGCGTGTTGCTGATCGACGGACAGATCGGCCCGCGAGAAGGCGAGCACCGAGGACGCGATTTGCGCCACCAGGTCCACGTCGGCCAAATTGGCCAAGCGGTCGGCAAGCTGAACCATCAAGGTGTTGGCGACGTCATAACCGACGACCCCGCGCATCTCCGCATGGCGATCCACGCCGATCGCAAACACGGCGACGTTAGTTTCGGCTGTGGCGATGAGATCGTCGATGCCCGCCAGCAGGGCTCGGCGGTTGGGAAGCCCTGTTTCCGGCTGATGCATCGCCAGATGAAGCAGGCCAGCCTCTCGCGCTTGCACGATCGCCTTGGCCTGCCTCGTCAGCTCCACGCGGGTCGCCCAGATCGCCATCAGTGTCTGCGTGAAAAGAAGCGCGGCGATGTCGATGCTGAGCGGAAGCGAGGCCTGAAGCACGATTGGAGCGATCACGATCAAGGAGGTGACGGCGACATGGCGCACGACCAACCGCCATAGAGCGGCGCCCCCGCTTCTGACAGGCTGTAACGCCCCGACGACCCCGGCGCAGAGGATCAGAAGAGCCAGCGGGCTAAGGCTGACCAAGGCCCGTCCGTCAGCGATACTTTCGTAAGCGAGGGCGTGGATGATGACCCCGGGCAACAGCCCGACGGGTGTGGCGAACTCGTCGCCAAGTTCCAGGGCCGTCGCCCCCATCAGAACCCTCTTGCCGCGCACGAGCGAGGGGTCGAAGCGGCCGCTGTAGACGTCCTCGAAACTGAGGTGGGGGATCGATTTCTGCTCGATCCCGAAATCGACGGTGAAAGCGCCCTGACGCACCGAGGCATCGGCAAGGAGGGCCGCGACCGATGGCGGCGCTTCTTCTGAGGCGCCGTAATCGTAATGGCGCACCCGTCCGTCGCCATCCACCGGCACATTGACCGACGCGAGCAAGGAGTCGTTCAGAAGCGGCGCGATCGGGCGGTTGCCCGATCTGCGTGTTTCCCCGGCGCCATATGACTCCATCTGCTCGAAGGTCGCCAACGCCACCTGACCGGGATGTCGCGATACGGCCGCCGCCAGCGCCTGATCGGACCCGGGGTTCGACGGCGCGCTGAAATCGACATCGACCGAGACCAGAGTCGCGCCGGCCGCAATCAGATTGTCGATCGCCTTTGCGTACCGTCGCCGATCCCATGGCCAGGACTCTGCGGCGACCAGGCTTCGGGAATCGATCTCGACAATCGTCAGGCTCTGGCTGGCAGGCCTCTCCAGAACCGAGAACCGCACAGACGCGATGACGTCGTCTAGAGGCCGGAAGGCGTTCGCGAGCATTCCAATGCCCGCGAACGCCAGGATCAGCACAGACCAGACGACGACAGAAAGCCGACGTCGACCGAGTTCATCAGAAGCGGCGCGCATGGTCACCGCTTCGGAGGCCGAGGACCACCCTTGCCGGGGTCATCCCCACCCGGATTACCTTTCCCAGGGTTGCCGTTGCCGGGGTTACCGTTGCCCGGATCGCCCGAGCCGGGATTGCCGTTGCCGGGGTTGCCATTGCCCGGATTACCAGCGCCTGGGTTGCCGTTGCCGGGGTTGCCCGAGCCCGGGTTACCCTTGCCAGGGTTACCCGAGCCCGGATTGCCGTTGCCGGGGTTACCATTGCCCGGATTGCCAGCGCCGGGATTGCCGTTGCCAGGGTTACCCGAGCCCGGGTTGCCCGGGCCCGGATTGCCGTTGCCGGGGTTACCATTGCCCGGATTGCCAGCGCCTGGGTTGCCGTTGCCGGGATTGCCGTTGCCCGGGTTGCCCGAGCCCGGATTGCCGTTGCCGGGGTTACCATTGCCCGGATTGCCAGCGCCGGGATTGCCGTTGCCGGGGTTGCCATTGCCCGGATTACCAGCGCCCGGATTGCCGTTGCCGGGGTTACCATTGCCCGGATTGCCAGCGCCAGGGTTGCCGTTGCCGGGATTGCCGTTGCCAGGGTTACCCGAGCCCGGATTGCCCGAGCCGGGGTTGCCGTTGCCCGGATTGCCGTTGCCCGGATTGCCAGCGCCTGGGTTGCCGTTGCCGGGAGTGCCAGCACCTGGGTTGCCGTTGCCAGGGTTGCCAGGATTAGTCGCTCCAGTATTGGCGCTGTTACCGGGGCCTGTCGCGGCATTATTGCTTGCGTTGGTTGCAGCTGGCGGCGGTGAAGCGTTTCCGAGTGAACCGGAATTTCCTGCCGCAGCGGTGGAAGTCGTTGCTGAAGACGTCGCTGGAACCGAAGCCGTGCTTGTAGTCGAAGCCGATGTTGGTGTCGTCGCGGCGGTCGAGGCGCCTGATGTGGACGCCGTCGTAGTGGTGGCAACCGGCGCCGTCGCAGGCGGGTTCTGGACAAGGCCATCGGTCAAGGTCTCGTAGTCAAGGCTCGGCGCCGCGACTGGCGCCGCTTCCATCGGAACTGATGCAACGGGCGTGGAAACCTCGACGCTGGTCGGTTGCTGGCGCGGAACCAGGGCGGTGGCGCCCGCCGCCACATCGCTAACGGCATTGCCGTTGTTGGCGCGAACTTCGACCAAACCTTCTGCGACATGCACCCGGTCGCTCATGGGGTCGACGGTAACCGTAAATGTCGTCCCCTTCACCACAGCGGCAAGCAGCGGCGTCTCCACGCGGAAGTGCGGCTGCCTCTGCCGATCCACCTGGAAAAGGGCCGAGCCGAGATCCTGCAAAACCCGTGTCATGCCGCCGACTTCAGGCGCCAGCGTGGTGCGACTGTTCGGCCCTACCACGACCCTTTGCTGACCATTCGTGATCATCGCGCGGCCGTTTCCGCCCGTCGTGACGCTAGTTCCGGTCGGTAATACCTGCCCAACCAAGCCGTTTGCAGTGGGCCGCGCCGGTATGGCCACGCGAACAACGCCCGCCACTTCCCTGATGCGCCATTCATCCGCCAGAGCCTGGGTCGGGTAGCGCACGAAGAAGAAGAGGACCGCGAAGAATATTGCGTATCGATTGGCCAACACAAGCTCCAGACATTCTGTTTGATATTCTGGATATCGGGACGTGCCTGCCAAGCCCTTAACTGGCGATATTAACACGATTTTTAGCCCAAACGCCGTAAGTGGCCTCCTGTGTTTGGAGGACGGCGTGCGTCATATTTTTTCGACTTCGTGGTTAAGAACAATCACTGTCCTGTGGGGGATGGTGGCGGTGCTGACCATGGCTGTCGCGGGACCGGTTCGCGCGGACGCTGAGCCGGCCTCGACGCCGGACGCCGGATGCGCAGGATGTCTGATCCTGACCAGCATGCTGATCCAGGGGGTGAGCGCCTATCCACTCGCCGATCTCGCCGACACATATGACCAGCAATTGGCGCGGCGCGTCTCGGTGGATGATCTGGTGCAGTCCGCTAATGCGATCACCGCGCGTTATCGCAACGACGGATATTTTCTAACCCGCGCCGTCGTCGCCGAGACCGACCCCGCCATCGGCGCCGCCCGCATCGTGGTGTTTGAAGGCTATATCTCGGAACTGAAACTAACCGGCGATGGCGCACGCGCCGTCGAACCGATCCTGAAGCCTTTGGTGAACCAGCGCCCCCTGACCATCGGTGAACTGGATCGCCGTCTGTCGCTAGCGTCCGACGTGCCCGGCGTCAAATTGACCAGCCGTATCGAGCCGATCATCGGCGACCCGGCGCAACACCGCCTGGTGGTCGAGACAGCAATGACCTCGGGCAGCGCCGGCGTCTATGCCGACAATCGCGGTTCCGAAACGCAGGGTCCGTGGCAAGTCTACCTGTCCGGCGCCCGCAACTCGACCTTTACGGCCGGTGACCAGATGACATTGGGCGTGCTGACAGTGCCGGATCGCCCTGACGAACTCACCTATGTCGATGCGTCCTACTCTGTCGTCGCGCCCGGAGGCGGCCGCGTCCGCTTTGGCGTGTCGGGCTATGAGACGGATGCGCCGCTTCAGAACGCATCGGGCTGGGTCGGCGGGAACAGCCGCATGGCCTCGGTCACGCTCTCGCATCCTTTGGTCCGTTCGCGCGACAATAACTTCTGGCTTAATGCGGGACTCGATGTCCGTCGCGTCGAGCAGAACTACGTCGCCACGGGTCGCGCCGACGAAACCCTGACCGTGGCGCGGGTATCCATGGCGGGACAGCGGCGTTCCAGCCCCGGCTGGATGGCCGGCTCGGTACAGCTGTCGAAAGGGATCGACGCCTTTGGCGCCACGACCGAGCGTTCGCCGCTGAATACGCGCTACGACGCGACGGGCGAGTTCTTCAAGGTCAACGCCCAGGTCAGGGCCTATCGCGATCTCAGCAAGTATGTCGGCGTTTACATTGAGGCCTCAGGCCAATGGTCGGACGACGCCCTGCTCAGCTCCGAAGAGTTCTTCGTCGGTGGCCCGACCTATGGCCGGGCATATGACTATGGCGAGGCCAGCGGCGACAAGGCCGTCGCCGGGATGATCGAGGCGCGGATCGGATATGATCCCAAAGGCGATCTGATCACCTTCGCCCAGGCGTTCGCCTTCTTTGACACCGCCAAGGTGTGGAACAAGACGCCCGGTCGCGACTGGTCCGAACAGCTGACGTCCGCAGGCGTCGGTTCGCGCATTACCTTCGACCGCAACACCACCCTGCGTATCGAGTTCGCCAAACCCCTGTCTCGCACCCCTTACACCCAATCGGACAACGCTTGGCGAGTGTTTGCATCATTGTCGAAACAGTTTTAGGCACCTGGCGGCGAATCCGCGTTAGTTCACCAACATGACCTCAGCCGATGCGTACAGGCCTGTAGACCCTGTCTTTGGCAGGATGGCATATTTTCGATCAACGACCTCGTAGAGATGCGTGACTAGAGCATCAAACTCTCTCTCGAAACCCGGCCGAGGCTGGATAAGAATCGCTCCCGTCAGCGGCGTGCAGATGTGGATGTCGCTGCCGGCGGCTAGATCTTCGAAAGATACCATGCGTAGTCCTATGCCAGCATAGTTATTCTGTCACGCTTGAAACCACGGCACCGTAAACGTCACAACTCAGACCGCTGCATGGTTTGTCGAGGTGACCTACAAAGATCCCGTTTCAAAACGTCTTGGGACTCTTCCGTAGGTGCACCGCAGTAGACCAAGCTCAAAACTATTCCGCTGTGGTCGGCTCGGCAGCTTGATGAGCTGAATGTTTTCAATTGGGTCGGAAGCAGGGGCCCACTTCGAGCGACACCCTGCCACTGCCAAGGACCGTCAATCACCCCTAACGGACTTTCGGAAGGTCCGTTTCTGGGCAAAGACCAGCGCCCCCAATCGAACACCTGCGCACCATGGCATAAAAGCGGGGCGGTGCGCCGCCGTGGATGATCCTGAGAACTATTTCGCCGTGGTTAGCTGGGCAGCTTGCAGGTCGCTGTTGGTGCCCTAAGCCAAGGTCGCACTTCGACCCGTTGCGGACATTTGCAGCTCACGTCACATTGGTTGCCAAATGCGCCTTGACCATTTTCCTTTCGCCGTTGTGACAGTCACTGCGCTGTTCATCCATATCGCGAGCGCGGCGTTGGCGACGCTGCTGAAGCCCATTTGGAAAGGCGACACATTTCTTGATCGATGGTGGCAGCCTGCTTCATTCATGCGGATATTCACTGTGGCGAGAGCCGACGTGAATATGCCGCTCGCTTGGGTTTGCATCGTCACTGCTCGCATCGCGTTCGCAATCTTTGCCGTTTCGCTGACACTCGACCTTTGCATCAGCTAACGGCAGGTCTGGTAACGTCCGCTCCCGACCCATTGCGGACGTTGTCGACATCGGCAAGGTGTGAACATGCGAAACCAACAGTTTGCGGATAGCCCCCTGACGCTGCGTCGATTTTCGCAGGTGATTGCTTTCGCCTTGGCGGCCTTGGTCTACTGGGCATGGTTCGTGCGTCCAGAGGTCGCGACCAAGGCCGACGATGCCATTTCAACGTATGTGATTGCGGGAGTATTGGTCGCCGCTATTTTCGGACTTGTTTTCCTAGCCCTGCGCTTTGGGGCGAGCGGTGTTACCACCTATTGGCGGGGAGCTTCTGGGTCGGACCAAGTGCAGCCAGTGGCAACGTTGATCGCCGCTACCCTTGCCATCCTTTTGACAGTCGGTGCCATACAGTTTTCTCTCGGCAACCTTGACTCAAATACCGCCACTGCGGCCAGTCTTCTGGTCTGGGCCTTGGTCCCGGCGGCATTTCTGCAATTCGGGCTGGTCAAGTGGCCGTCGCGCCAACGCACCGCGTCAACGCTAACGCTCATACTTTTTGCGGCTCCCGTCGCAATCTTGATGGCGGCTTTCAGCTACAACAGCTTTTTGAAAGCTGACGGGCAAATGCCCATGCCAGCCATCGGTCCGCTGATTGTTATTATCGCGAAAGTTGTCGTCGCCGCCGCCGCCGAAGAAGTCGTGTTCCGGGTCCTGTTTCTAACGGCCTTGCTGGAGCGAACCGCTTCGCGGTTCCAGGCCGTCTTCCTGTCCAGCATCCTGTTTGGGGCCATGCATGCGCCGCTGTTCCTTTTTCAACCAGTCATTCAAGGCGATTGGCAACTCCTCGCTCTGGTGGCCGGTAACTATGCCTCGGAGTTCGCCATGCAGGTTCTCGTCGGGCTAGTTTTCGGAGTGGTCTGGTTACGGACAGGCTCCATCGCCCTGATCTCCATCTTACACGCCATCGTCAACATCGGCCCCGCACTAGCTGGCTACTTTTGAGCCACCTGCGCTTCGCCTTCCTTACGCAGCTCAATTGTCCGCTAACCACCCCTCTGAGACATTGGGAAGGTCCGTTGTCTGGAAGGAACATCGGCGGGCTGACGGGACTTCAGCGTAGCTGCGCCGCCATGGATGATCCTGAGAACTATTCCGTCGTCGTAGGCTGGGCGGCTTAAGGCTGGAAGTCTTAAGTCTGCGGGTCTCTGACGCGGGGTGTCGAACCCATTGAACGTCGTCACACTATTCAGCGAGCGGCATGACTAGCTCGAAAACAGCGCCCTCAGTCGTCGGAATCAGGTGCAGGGTAGCGTCGTTGGCCGCCAACAGGGCGCGAGCTATGGACAGGCCAAGGCCCGCGCCACCCTCGCCGCGACGCGTCGTGAAGAAGGGTTCGAAAATGCGCCCGGTGTCGGCCGGCGCGACGCCTGGGCCATCATCCGCCAGGGTGACCACCAGGTGATCGGGCGAGGCCGTGGCGCTGATCATGACGGCCGTCGCGCCGGCTTGACGGCTGTTTTCCAGCAGCGTCGAAACCACCATTTCGATGGTCGAAGCCGGAATGGCGACCTTCGGCGTTTCATCCTCAAACGTGACCGAGATCGCCAACTGGCTTGACCTGGCATCCACCGCCTTGGCGATCGGGAGGCGCACATCGACCGAAAGCCCGACTTCGGGACGCGCCATATCAGCCCGCGCCAGATCGAGCAGCCGCGTCACGAGAGCCGAGAGGCGGCGGGCGTCGGCGGCGATGTTGTCGAGGAACCGCCGACGTTGACCGGGGTCCATCTCGTGGTCCTGGAGCAGTTCGACGGCGCCCTGAATACCGGACAGGGGCGTCTTGAACTCATGGCTCACGGCGGCGGCGAAATCCCGCAGATAGCGGGATCGGCGATCCACCGCCTGCGCCATCCGCCCGAAGTCCTCATAGAGGGTGCGGATTTCGACGGCGGCGGTGGCCGGCGCGGGGGGAAGCATGCCGCCGCCGCTGGCGACATCGCGGGTCGCCCGACTGAGCGCCTCGATCGGGCGGGCGATGCCGCGCGACACCAGAACCGCCAAAAGGGCGATCAGGCCTAGGGTTCCGACGACGCCCAGCCCGATCTTGATCCGGTCCTGATAGAGCCCCTTGAACAGGGCGCGGGGTGACCGGGACGCCACGACGACTCCTTCCACACGCCCGTTCACTAGGATCGGCCGGGCATGGTGGATACGGACCCCCGCTGCGCGACTGAGCCACTCCATGGAATAGCGCGGATGATAGGCGTCGTTACGGCGCAGCACCGTCCGAGGCTCGCCCGCAAGCGCCGACCGCACTTCCGTCAGATCGGCAAGGCCGCCGCCCTTGCCATAGCCGAGGACGATGGTTCCGTTGCGATCCAAGACGAGGATCGAGGCCAGGGTCGTGCGGCTGGTCCGTTCGACGACGCGACCAAGTCGTGCGGCGACCGGAGCCGCCCGCGCATCCGGCGCGGCGGCAGCGCGTGGCGAGGGTCGAGCGGGCAGGACCGGCGTGGACCCCAGGTCGATTGTCGCGGGTTCGGGCCGGTAATAACCCGGATCGTCACGTCGGGCGGGCTCGAGCGGAACCACGACGGCGCCGGGCCAATCCGAAGCGGCCACGGCCGACAAGACGACAGCCTGAGCGACCAACTCCGCCTCGGTCTGACGCACCAGGGTGTTCTCATAGACACGAAGAAAGATGGCGCTGAGCCCAGGCAGGATGCTCGCAAAGATCAGCACCGACAGCAGGATCGTCCGAAGCCTAAGTGCGGGCCAGTGACGGCGGACGAAGGCGCGCAAGGTTGCGATCACGCTTCCGGCGACCCCGACGCGCCGAGGCAGGGGCCAAGCTGATAGCCGATACCCGGCCTGGTCTCGATCACGTCAGCCGCACCCACCAAGGCGAACTTGGCCCGCAGGTTGCGGACATGGCTGTCGATCGTACGGTCGGTCATGGCGAAACCGGGGCCGTGGACCCGGTCGATGATGGCGTCCCGCGTGAAGACCCGGCGCGGCGCATCGGCCAGGGTGCGCACGATGCTGAACTCCGTCACGGTCAGCGGCACCTCGACATTGCGCCATGTCGCCCGCCATCCGTCCGCGTCCAGACCCAGACCACCAAAGGCGAACTGGCCCGGCGTCGGCGGGGGCGGGTTCCGCGCGATACGGCGCAAGATGGCGGCGACCCGCGCCACCACCTCGCGCGGGCTGAAGGGCTTGGTCACATAGTCGTCCGCCCCCAGCTCCATGCCCAGAATCCGGTCGATCTCGTCGTCGCGCGACGACAGGAACAGGACCGGCAAATCCCCTTGAGCCCGAATTCTGCGACAGGCCTCGATCCCGTCCATGCGCGGCATGTTGATGTCCAGCACGACGAGGTTCGGCCTGCACAGGGCGATGTCGGCCAATGCGGCCTCGCCGTCGGCGGCCTCCCGCGTCGCCAAACCCGCCTTCTGGAGCGCGAAGGTCAGCAGGTCGCGGATGTGGGGGTCGTCGTCGACCACCAGGACGGTGCTTTGCATGATGGCCATGTTCAGCCTTCCGTCCGCGAGGTCAACGGCACAGATAAGGGCGAGGCGATGGGCGCTGGGGCAACGGTCGGCGCCGTTCGGAAGAGTCGCCCGTCCCAATGACGCGCGCCCGGCGCGGGCGATGACAGCGCGCGGTTCCGCTGCAAGGCATCGACACGATCAAGGCGACGCTGGTCGCGCCAGGTCCAGCCGCGCGGTTCGGACTGACTACGCCGAACGTTCAGCAGGATGTCCTGGCGGACGGCGGCGACGCGGTCGCGCAGGGCGACGTCATCCGTGGTCGTTTCCAGATCGACCAGAGAAACGAGCGCAGGCGCGCCCAGAGTATGGAGATAGCCGAGATCCAGTTCGACCCCGCGACCACCGACCTCGCGGGCATGCCGCACGTTCCAGCCGGCGACGACCGCGCCGAGATCGACGACGCTGACGACCGCCAGCACGATCAGCGCGGCCATGGCGTTGCCGTCGATCAGCCAATGCGCCGACTTGCCAGCCAGCATACGCCAGCAGATCAGAACCAGTCCCACCGCGACCAGCGCCATCCAGATCATCGCGGCGATGCGGAAACGGGTCAGGGCATAGGCTTCTATATAGTCGGCGGTGCGCAGCAGGCTGGACGCGACCAGGACCATGTTCTGGGCGATCCAGACGACAACAAGACGCCGAACGAGGGGCCTCTGCGCCGTATCGGAGCCCGGCTGAAGCGCCACCAGGACGAACAGGCCGGCAAGCAGGGCGGTGACGATCAAGGGATAGGCGCCGCGATGCGCGTACTCGGCCAAGCCCATGTCACCGGGAAGAGGCGCGCCGCTCCAAAGGAACGCTAGATCCAGGCTATTCTGGAGCGCGAAGACCGCATTGAAGACAATCAGGGACAGGGTGATGGAGGTGGTCAGGTACGCCGAAGGTTTTGCGATCCTGCGCTCGGGCAAGGCCAACAAGGGCTTGCGCCAACGCGGCCGCAGCAGGCTGAGAACGCCGATCAAGACCGCACACCAGAACAGGACGCGGAGGATGTTCTGGCCCGACAGCGACGGCAGGGACAGGGCACCCAGGGCGTTCGAAATAAGGGGGTTCGCCGCCGAGAACAGAGCGAGGAAGACGGCGCCTCCGATCAACGGCATGATGAGGAGACTAAGCAAGGTCAGGGCGGAAATTCTCCCGCGACCGCGCCTCAGTCGTGAGACCTTGAACAGGTCAATCACTGGTCCAAACAACGCAAAAAGCCAGTTCAACGCCAGCCTTTGGGTCCAACCCCACGCTGTCTCGTTCGGCGTTACGCGGCTCGACAAGGCGCTGACGCTCATTGAGACGGCGAACAGAACCCAGGCCAGCAGACCGGGGCGATCCGCAAGTACGAGGGCAAAGGCGACACCAGCGAGGACGTAGCCCCGCGCCCGGCGATCCCGCATCAGGTCTTTGCGGCAGAAGAGCACGCCTCCCAGGACCACGAACGCAAACAGGCCGAGGCTCGTACCGGGTGCATGCGTGAAGAACAGCAGGTCGGCCAGGCCGACTAGGGCGGCGCCTACGGCGATCCTGAACCAGAATAATGATCGAGACTGAGCGGGTGTGTGAAGCATCGAGGCCTCCCTTTCGGGACAGACTTCTCCGCTATGGCCGTCGAGTTCGGTTGCGCCACCGATGGATTGTCGGCGCAGGCATCGTGCAGGTTCAATGCAGATCAAATCACAATCAAACCAGCTTGAGCTACTGCAATTGTCGCCCGGCCAGCATCGCGGCGCCCGTGCCTTCCGGGAGCTGCGATGCTTGGGCCGAGAGCAAAGCCTAGTGGTTAGCGTCGTGGCCTAGCGCAGATCCGAGATCAGCGGGGTAGGTGCGCCGCCGTGGACGAAGCCGAGAACTATTTCGCTAAAATCGCCTTGGTTGGCTGACATCAACGTTCCGCCGGATTCCAGACATTCGATCGACGTCCCCGACCAGCGAAGTCCGCTGACGGAAACGACTGAGCCGCTTTTCCGCGACTAGGAGCCTGCTTGGTGGTCAGGTAAGGGCGATCAGCCTGTCGCCGTCAATCTCCGCCGGAATCGGCTCGTCGAAAACGGTTAGGAGCAAGGCATCGCAGTGGTCGACAGCCACCAGCGTGGTCTCAAACATTGGGACGCTCGCTATGATCGGCTTCGGGGTGTCGCTGATGGGAATTTCGGCCTTGATCCGCAGGAAGCCGTCTTCCCCCGATGCGGCCAGCCTGAGTTGCGCCATTTGGCCGTCGGCCATCCTCAATCGCGCGCCGTGCATAATGTTCAGCGCGTAGAGGCTAAGGAATGTCGACACCGGTTCGAAATTGGACCTGCCCTCCTCCGCCAGCGCGCCCTCTTCCACCAGCAGATCTACGAAGTCCGAGCAAAGCGTCCCGGCGCTGAACGCGTATTGCCACATCATGCTGAGGCAGAACATCTTCAAGAGTTCAAACTCCCGCTCCTTAAGCGAAAGTCCGGCTTCGAATTTCTTGATCGCCTTGTTGAAGGATTGCTCCGCCGTCTGGCGGGAAATGCCGAACCTTTCTTTGATCCGCTCGTCAGGGATGATTCTCAGGTTGGCGCGTCCGGCCTCCTTCAACTGCTCGGCACTCAGCGCAGTGCCACCGAACTGGAGGTGCCAAAGTCTGGCGCTGGTCTGGATATCATTGGCGCGCGCCAGACTGATGCCCGCGTCTCTTTCGTGGCGGTGGGCGGCGAAGTGTCCAATCTCCTGGACGCTGGCCCGTCCCGGCTGGTGCATGCGCAGGTCGGAGAAGAGAGCGTGAAGGTCGGTGACCTTGCGTTCGCTGCGAACAAGCCGCGCGACGCGACGCGTATGATCCTCAAGAAGCATTGATCACACTACCGTCGACCTGGCTGAGTTCATACGTAAAGGTTGGCTTATGAACCCTCATGGGTCCGGTGCGACGAGACCTAGTTAGTATCGACCGGCAGGCCTTCATCCGCATATCCAACTGACCCCGCCTTCCGCCACACAGATCCTGACATAGCACCAGGCCGTTCCTCGCCGTTCTCTCGATGCCATAGGTCGTGCATGCCGTTGAGGGCGAAGCATCGGTGACGGAAAATGTCGAACTACAATGTCGCGGCGAATAGAGCTCGCGCACCGTCAAGCATTTGTTTAGCTCGAACCCCGTCGGTCGTGTCGTATTTCAGCTGCCTGATCAAATAGGAATAAGCTGCCGCGGCATGCTCGCGCCTGCCGACGGCTGCGCGAATAGCCCATTCACGGACCGATCTGACGAACTCGGGATAGGGGCAGCCCACGAGGTAGGTTTCGATCTCCGGCCAGTTCACAGCCTGCTCTTCCGTAGGCCATTCGCTCTCGAGGAGCGGGCCTTTGGGATGAAACAGAAGGCTGAACTCAAGCGCAACAGGGTCCAGTGCACGAGAGCCGTCACCGACATCCCCGTAATCAATCAATACAGCCGATCCGTTTGCGTTGACTAGAGCATTTTCACCATGCAGATCGCCATGGACGCAACACCACAAGCTCTGCGCCCGCCCCCGTTCTAGGCTGGGAGCCCAATCTAGCGCGTGCTTCGCCACGATCTCATTGAAATCATCGTCGTCCAGCATCCGTCGCCGGATGTCTGCAACGCTACGCGACGTTTCCGGGACACCTTCCGACCATTCTATCGTCATTGCCTCGAGCGAGGTGGCGACCGCTAAACTGGCGTCAGTCCGCCACACCGCCGCGTCAAACGCCGTACCGTCAAAGTCGTTGGCGAGTTGGTAGAAGACCGCAGCTGAATCTTTAGCGCCGTATTCCAAGAGGGCCAACTTGCGAGGAGTTGCCGCAGCTTTTAGCCGCGAAACATGGGTGTCATAGCGTCCTGCCTCGTCACGCACTGCGGGCAGGGGCCCGAGCTTCGCGACCGCGTTGTGCACGCGAGCTCCGACGTCATCGGTTAGCACTATCCGATAAACTGGAGCGCCGGACAAACCGCCACCAAGTGGCTTGATGACCGCCCTGACTGCGCGGCAGCTTCGCGCGAATATCCTGATCAAACGGCCAAACTGAATGCTGATGGCATCCGGCCCGTCGATCTCGACCAGTTCGAGATCGCAGATTGGCTGGATAATGCCGCGCAGATGGTCAGGCAGACCAGACAGGTTCAGCTTCTTTACAAAGCTGACAGTGTTCTGCTCCTGACCCGCACCCCAGACGTCCACCTTCCGAGCCGCATCCAACAGTTGGCCAATGTACTCCTCGCCCGAGGAACTGGTGAGGACTAGGATGGGCAAGCCGGGAGCCATTTGTCGGGCTGACGTGAATATGGCGAACCCGTGTGCCGGATCAGCGTCGAGGGCTCCAGCGGCCGTAGGTATTCGGAGGTCGAGGATAAGCAAGTCAAAGAACTCGCCCGACAGGTGCGCTTGCGCAGCCTCCTTGTCTTTCGCGACGGTAAGCTCAACGTCTAATTCCGCAGTGCGCAGGGCAGCACGAACTTCCTCAACAAACGGCTCTTCGTCCTCAACCAGCAGAACTCTCGTCACTGTTCCCACCTTAGCTCGAATCGAGCTCCCCCTTCTCGCGAGTTGGTCAAGACGACGGTCCCCCCGAGCGAATCCATTGCCTGTCGAGCGATAGTCAGTCCGAAGCCCTGATGCCCGTCCTTAGTTGTTTGGCCGACGTCAAACACACGATCCGAGGACCCCGGAAGACCTGGTCCCCGATCTACGATCGAAATCCAGACGTCGACGTCGTTGCCGCCCCAAGAGACCACCACTCGAGCACCATCTTCTGGGTTCCCCTGGACGTTCGCTGACGCCTCGACAGCGTTGCGAAGACCATTGGATAGCGCCAGCGCCAGCAATCGGGGATCTGCATTAACCTCGAGTGGATTGGGGCCATAGCGATCCAACTCCTCAGCGCCGCCCGGCACTTCGTCAAATATCACCTTGTCGATGAACGCGGCGAGATCGAACCGTGTGGGCTTTGCGGCTGTCGCAGCGAGTTGAAGGTTCTCAATGGCGGTGAAGCGACCTTTCACCGTTTCCAAGCGTTGGCGCGTGACCGACTTTGGGTAATCGGGAACCTCCCTGGCCGCTGCGGCATCGATCAGACCGATAGGCCCCTGAAGCTCGTGAAGCAGGACGCCTGAGATCCACCGAACAGCTTGGGCATAGAGCTCTCGCCGCACATCGTCCTCAGGCTCGGCCATATCGAGAGTTTTGGCGACGGGTGCCGGACCTTTTCGCTTGGCCCGAACTATCGCTCGATCCAAGGCACCTATGACGTACAGATCCGTCTCTCTCCGCCGCTGCTTGCGAAGCGCAGACAGGTCTTCGAGCTCGCATTCTCGCGAAAGGACGCGCGCTGCCTTAAGTCGCGTGTGCGTGGATGGCGATGAAAGTGCAGTGAGAGCTTCAGTCCGCGTCATGTGCTAGCGTGACGATCATAGAATTTTGCTCGCCGTTTGAATGCATCAGCGCCGCCTTCCATGATCGACGAGATGGCGTACACCGCTGCAGTGTCGTCGAGGGGCTGGGCGACCTTAGCGAACCCGCGCTTTCCATCGGAATCCATTTCAATGACCCAATCAGCTTCCCCCAACACTGGAACGTTGGCGTTATGAGTTGAGAAGATGATCTGCCCTTGAGGATCTCGACCGATGATGGATTTGATCAGAGTATCAGCGATGAACGCGTTGTCGATGTGATCTTCTGGCTGATCGACGACGATAAGACGATCCTTGTGCTGGAGGACTATCGGAAGAACAACGGTACACCTCTGTCCTGTCGAAAGTTCGCCAATATCTTTGTAATCTCCGCCGTCCAACAGCTCAAACCGAACGTCATCCTCAATAAGGACAGTTGATAGTAAGCCCAGATCAGCGTCTTTCAGTGCCGTTATGACCTTGAAGATTCGGTCTGGTGTGATGTTCGTGCTTTCGCAGAGAAGGCCGACATTGTTGGTTTCTACGGCTTCGAGTAGCTCGCGCGGGCTAACCGATGCTGATAGCGCATCCGACAGGTCGTTGTACCGAACGCCGCTTCCTTTCAGCAAGTCCGCAAGCTGAGCGGCAAATACCTCACGCTGAGCTGACCGATCGAGTCCCAGTCGGATGCGCGGTCCCAATGCCTTGTTGAGAATTCTGATTGCCGCTGTCCTCGCGTTGTAACGGCCTTCTCGAACGTGCTCCAAACGGTCCAGGGCAGAGTCGCGTTGAGCCATGAGCTGCCTAAGCGACACCTCTCGAACCTCCAGCGTGCTCGCCAAGGCTTCGAGTTGCGCTTTCTTCTCCCGGAACTGTTGTGCCGAGCGCATCGTCGAGCCGGCTCCGGTCTGAAGTTCCTCGATCACGCGCCGGATCTGTCGGGCCTGTTCTTCAAGTGCGAGCGTTTGTCCTTGTACAGTGCCAGCCGACTCTGCAGCGGACTGGCGGGCATTACCCAGTTCATTCAGGGCAACTTGCAGGGCCGAAACCGCTGCATCGACCCGCTTGGCCGGCTCGGCGACGATATCGGCCGGATCTGATGAGCCGCGCGCCCGCTGCGATCGGATCAACGCAGATCTGACGTCGCCGATCATCCCGTCGGTGACCTCAATGAAGGAGGTCAGGGCGTCGCGAGCGACGATGTTGTGCGACGTGATCTCAGTGATCTCAGACAACTCTTTCGCTTTCTGATTCGCCTCCTGAGAGACGGCAGCAAGCGCATTTTCTTTCGGCGCGAGCGCGGCCAACGCGGCATTAACGCTCGCAAGCTCTCCCTGCCGCGCCCGGAGGTCCTCGGCCTCACGCCTAAGCGCTGAGACCTCAAGCATGAGCGATCGCACCTCCGCGACTGCTGCTGCTTCTTCACGTTCTGCGGCCGTCCGCTCGCCCAAGAAGCTGTCCAAGAGCCGCAAGCGACCGCCCGGCTGCATGCCGACGTTCTCGATCTCGGTTTGAGAGAACACGATGGGCGTCGCGAATGGCGCGGAGCTTCGTGGCGTATCCTCAGCGGCTGTGCGGGTTACGGTGATCTCGCGGCGACCGTCCCAAAGCGTCAGTGTAACTTGACCTGACCCAAGCACCGAGAGTGCATGCTCTCGACTACGCCTGCCGGACTCAGGAGTGTATCCTGGAACGTCGAGACAGAAACGGATCAGCTCGATCAAGGACGTCTTCCCGGTTCCCCGGGCACCGATCAACGTAACCAGACCTTGCCGCAAACGGAGATCCAAACCGTCCAGAAAGCCCTCTTCAACTTGGATCCTGCTAATATGCATGTTCGCTCCGCTGCAGGCATCTTAGTAGCACGCCGCCATGGCTCTGCCAGCGCGGTTCATTGGCAATCCGAGCCCGTATTCAGCGTTTCAGCTTCCACGCCTGCATCGTGGCACGCTGTCTGCCAGTCCTTTGGTCCTTAGGCCGGACCCGGCAATCGTACCGAAGCGGACGTTCAGAACCGCCGCAATGGGTCAGTAGCGGAGATGCTGTACGCGCCGGCAAACCGACAGCCGGTCCTGCTCTGCCGGTGGCTGGGGGTGTGGCGATCCTAGCCGGGCCGAATTAGAGCGATAAAAATGGTGATGGCGGCAGTGGTCGAATCCGCATGACCGAAGTCGGGGATCCTGAGTTGGACCAAGAGTAAGCAAGCAGGGCCTGCGAGAATTTGATGTGGGGCTTCAGTCGGAGTTCGTTCACGACCCGTTCTATTTTTTGGAGACAGAGCGCCGGGAGTCGGATTAAGTTTGGGAAGTGATCAAGACAACACCGAACGAGGCCTCGCCTCCCGCTAGTCAAAGCCCCTCTGAGCTGATGCGGGAATGGCATCCGGGCCTATTCTCAGACAGCAAGCGCGCTGACTATGTCAGCTTGGCGCAGCCTGTCTTTGAATATCATCTCGACACACTGACTAGCCGTAATGAGGAAGCCCCTTTCGAGTATTTCTGCCGGGCGTTGGCAGAGAAAACCATTTGCCCGAACCTGCGGGCTCAGGCCGGTCCCATGGGTGGCGGCGACGGCAAGGTTGATACGGAAACCTATCCTGTAGCTGAAGCAATTTCAGAGCGATGGTGGATCGGCAGTCCCAAGCCGAACGAACGCTGGGCGTTCGCGTTCAGCGCGATGAAGGACTGGAAGAAAAAGGTCAGAAGCGACGTCAAGAAAATCGCGGAAACCAACCGGGTCTACTCCCGCATTTATTTCATCACCAATCAGTTCGCGAAGGCGAGCACACGATCTGATTTAGAGGCCAAGCTGGGTGCCGAATTCGGCATACCTGTCACGATCCTCGACCGGGCTTGGATCGTGCAGAAGGTCTATGACGATGGGTTCCTTGGCCTCGCAATCGAGAAGCTCAACATCCCGGGCGTCCAGGTTGAGCAAGGCCATATCGCCGGTGCGCTCGACACCGAAAGGCTGGCGGAACTTAAAGAACTGGATCTGCAAATCGCGGACCCGGACCGCTACGCGGATGCTCGATACCAGCTCGCTGAGGATGTCCTCCAGGCGGCGCTGATCGCGCGCGGTCTTGAAAGGCCCCGCGCAGAAATCGAGGGACGGTTTCTTCACGCAAAAGCCTTGGCGGAGCCGGTTGGCGACGCATTCCAATTGCAGCGCATTGCCTATGACAGAGCTTGGACTGCCTATTGGTTTTTTGAGGATTATGAGGGCTTCAACGCCCTCTATGGCGAGGTCGAAACGCACGCAAAGGGCGCGACTGAGGGCCGCCGTCTGGAGATGCTGTCTACGCTTTGGCAGGTTCTGAATGCGGCCGCGATACGGGGCATCATCGACCCCAAAAGCGCATCGCTCAAAGACCGCACCGCGCACCTTGAATCGGAACTGCGTCGGGTAATTGCCGACACTGCTCGCCCCAACAATGGCCTTTACGCCGAGACATTGTTGGAGATCGTCAAGCTCAACAAGGCATGGGCTCTCAAGGACGACCAGGCTGTCGATGTGGTGTGGGACACCCTTTCGGACATCGTCAACCGCAGTGAGCCGCTTGGCGCTTATCCCATTGAGCTTATCGCTGAGCTGACGGGCAAGCTCGGGCGTTTCCTCGACGGTTCCTCATATGATGCGTTTTTCGAGAAGCTCACCGACGTCATGCGAAAACGGCGCAGTGACGGCGACGCGGGACAAGCCTATCTCGCGCGGGGATGGCAGAAGCTCGAGCTCGAAAAGCCATATGATGCAATCCGCATGTTCGGACGTGCGGAAGCCCTCCTTATCAAGGACGAGTATAAGGCCGAGCTGACTCAGGCTCTCGCCGGCGCGAGCGTCGCCTATCAGCGAGTCGGCTTGGAATGGGCGGCCCGCAACAAACTTCTTGCGGCCACGGAACGCGCGCTCTCTGTCTATCAGACCGAGGGCAAGTTCATCCCGCCAGCCCTCTCGCTGTTGCGACGCCTGATCTGGGCAGAGCTAGGCTTGGGGCGTGTGCCGCAAACCCTCTTGGCCATCCGCTTCGCCGAAATGGTTCGCGGGGTCCTCAACTTGGAAGATGCGCAAGTCGCCGAGCAGGATGCCGAGCGCATCAACCAAGACGCGGTCTTGGGAATCTTGATGATGAAGGTTCGGATCGCGGACCTGCCGCAGCTGGAGAAGCTGCCCAATATGCTCAACGGGCTTCGCTTGGGAATGGCCGAAGTCGCTCTCCTTTATGCCTTGGGTCATGGGAAGCAGCTTCTCGAAGAAGGTTCGTTCCCCGGCGGCCCTGCGGAGCTCGATGAGTTCTTCGCAAGATTGCGCGGTCAACCTGCATCTAAGGATATCGCGGCCGTCCCCGTTCTGTTCGGAGACGGCCCCAGCGTTCTTCGATCTGTCATTCTCGGCTGCGAGATCGCGATCGAAGTTCCAAGCGACCCTGTCGCGATGGCTATTGCTGAATCTCTGCTGGGCGGACTGGAAGCTTTCTTAGCGACAAGCACCGAAGATCAGCTCTTCCCCTATCGCGAAAAGCTGCGTGTTCGCATGATCCGCGGCGACACCGACATGTTCATGCCGACGTTGGAATTTCCGTCTAGCGATGCCCAGCCAGGAGCGCTCACCTATCCGCAGGACATGCCGTTCACCGACCCCGAACAGATGCCCGCATACTCTAACTGGCTTCAAGACGCGATCATCGACGCGTTGGTACGAGTGGTGAGTATTCGCGACGTTGAGGAGTGGATGGAGCAGATCGCAGGCGAGGAGCAGGCGTTCTCGCGGGCCATCGCGCTCGGCAACATCCTTACACTGACCCGGAACATTTTCGGATACGAGCCGCCGCTTACGCTTGCCGACTGGATTAGCCCTGACGCCGAAACCTACTCTTTGGTTCGGTCGCATGACTGGCCTGAAAGCCAGCAGAGCCCGGGAGCAAAATCAACGCCCAAGTTCTCGTCCAAACCCCCGTCGACAGGTTTCCGCGATCTTTCCACGCTGAAGCACACGGATCGGAAAATCGTGTCGCCTATCGATATGAATCTTTGGGACCAGGCTGAATGGGGCGGCGTCGGCTTTGAGTATCACGAAGGGCATCCCGTCCCGCCGGCGGCGATGCTCCTCTTCAAGAGTGAGACCGCAGCCAAGGCGATTTTTGAGGGCTGGCGCGCCAGATTTGGACGCTCGGATGATGGCGACGTTCTTCGCGTGGCCATCGTGACGGGTCTCAATAAGTTCGCTCCTGCGTCTTACGGCGTAGTCATCGGCGTAAACTTCGCCAACCAGTTGGTCGACGAAGACGACGGTAAGGTGGTGATGATGGTTTCGCGCATGCAGCGCATGGAGAATCCGTCCCCCCAGAACCTAAAGGGATTTTTGGATAGCTTCCGCGCGACGGGTGCCTATTTCCTCGTCCCCGCCGTGATGCGCCCCGGTGCCGCCGAACCCGACGTCTTCGAGGATCTAGCCATTCTCAAGCGGTCTTTGGACCTCAAGGCCGCATGGACGATTACCGACAACGACATGGATATGTCGATCCTGAGCGATCACGATGATCCGTTCGTGCCGGATGGAGTCGAGGATGCGCCGGTCATAGGGGCGCTGGCTCGCATCCGTGAGCTAAGACAAACCCGTTGCCAATGAACCATCGCTCGTCTGTTCAGGTCGAGCTGATCGGATAAAATCTGGTAGCGATGGCCGTCGCCTCGGTCTCAGTCATCACGTCGTGAACGAACTTCCGCCGGCTTACGAGACGAATACAACGCAGTCCGGACTCGTCGTAAATTTCCAGCTTCACCAAGCGATCATCTCCGAAGTCGATGTAGACGGGGCATGAGGCGTCGAGCCAGGTCTGGCGAGGACGGACCCAGTCGTACTGGTGATGCCCTCGATAGGCCTGTTCAACTTCGGTTTGGATGTCTCGCAAGCCGTGAATCCACCCAAAGGTCACCTGGTCCTTAGTGATGCCAGGCCGTTCCTGGCGCGCCTCCGACCAGCGGAAAAACATGCCCGCGTTGGCACCATTCATGTGGCGCTGAGCCTTCGACCAGACGACGTCTTGTGCGACCTCGGCCCTGGGGTCGGGGAGCATGTGGTAAATGTCGAAGTTGTCGCGAAACCCTCGGCCGTCGATCACCCAAACTAGGTTTCCGTAGAACGTCTCGCGCGATTGACGCTCTAGGTCTGTCATCGCGGAGTGCTGCACCTCGATGACAATTCCTGTCGGAGTTTTGATGTCGGCACGGTGGATTTCTCCGTCAGCGGCCACGTGTGAAATTTCCCGGCACTCCTCGGGGAAGAGGTTCTTCCATTCCCGATGCCAGACCGTTTCGTTTTCCCACCACGGATCACAGTTGCGTCGTCCGCGATGCGCCCAATGGTGGATGATCCTTGGGCCGCATTTTGCGACCATCGCCGCGCCGCACGTAGGACAACTACCCTGCCCTCCGGGGAAAGCTTCGGATCGAGCATCGTTGACGAGTGCATATTGCAAGATGGCCCCTTGGGTGTGGTGCGGGCGGGAGGATTGGACAGGTCCGTCGGCTACGCAACGCTTGTACGGGACGATTCTTGGTCCCTGTTTGTTCTTCAGGGCTGCCGGTTGTATGGTTGATCAACCGCCGATTCTCGGAAGGCTTCTAATGCCCAAGGCGATCCAAAACCACGCGGGCGCGTCAGCCTCGTATGTCGAACAAGGCTGGGACAGCCTCACGGACGATCAGCTTCTGCTGGTTCAGTGGTCGACCGACGACCCAATGTCCCTACCAAACGTCCACCCCTCGATCCCAGCCAACCTGGGCGAGTTTCAGATTGAACTCGCATACGATCTGGCTCCGGAGGATGCTGCTGTTCCCTGCGCTCACTGCCCGCAGCATCAGCCACATCGGCATGGGTTCGTTCTTCGGGATGCCCAAGGGAGACGCTTCCTCCTCGGCAGCACCTGCGGACCGAAAGCCTACGGCACGGATTACCGCTTGGCCTCGAACGCCCGAATGCGGACAAAGCGCCGCTACGAAGTGCTGACGCGTTGGCTTCGTCTTCGAGACGAGTTGCCAGCCAGGATCGAGGAGTTGGCCTCTATCGCTTCGAGCGGCAAAGCACGCGTTCTGCGAGCGGGGCGAAATCGGCTGGAACAAGATGCGCCGCGCACAGTCGCTAAGCTGCGCAGCTTAAGACCGTCCGATGTTGGATCAGTCCTCCGCTTGGTTCACACCACCGAGGCGCGCGACGACGCTGCCGAAGAAGCTGTGATGAGCGAGTTCCTGGTCGAGGTTGGGAAGCTGATGGATTTGGGGCTCAACAATCACGAGTACACACGCCGCCATACGCAGTTGAAGGCGCAACTAGGCGCCGGCCAGCCGATAATGAGGGCCACCCAAGTCGATCACGGCAGGCTTCAAGGCGCCAATTGGATTCGTGCGGATCGATGCCCATCGAGCACCCTGGCCGACGTTGTCGCGCGCCTTAGAGGACTCGCGGCGATCGGGCAGGGGACTCAAGACAAGGCCACTCCCCGCCTTTCCCAACTCGTTCGTCAGGCAGATGTCGATCTGGAGGCCGCTGAACGCTGTGTCGACGCTATAGAAGGCGCCAAGGAGTTCTTCCAACCAAGGCATCTTTCGAAGCTGTGCAGCTGGCTCAACGGGGGGATCAATCCGCCGGGATTCGCGCTCGCCAGTGAAGCCAAGTGGGAGATGACCGAGAACCGGCGACCTCCAGTAGCGATCGATTTCACACCTTTCGCAGCTTGAATCGTCCGACCGAACCGCCTTCAGAAAGGTATGCCATGCCTCAAGTGATCATCGTCGTGAGGGAGACGGGCCGCCTTAAGCCTGAATACTCCCTGCCGTTCGACTTGCCGGAGGTGCCGACGATTGGTGCCTACATTTCGATCACGCGGCCCGACAGCAAACTCCACAGCGAAGACCTCGTGGTCCGGAAAATCTGGTGGAGACTTCACACGCCAGAGGAAGGCTTGGGCACGGGAGAGCCGAAGGTGGGGCGTCTTACCGAGATCATGGTCGAGTGCGACGCCGCGATAGGCCCCTACTCACGAGATCACTGGAGAGACGGTTTGGAGGCTGCGCGATCGCGCGGGGTCGAGGTCGAAGCCTTCGAGATCGAGAGGTTCAGCGTGCGCCAGGATCAGCTTGGCGAGAACGCGCCCTAACCGGGAATCCGCTTGTCCTTAATAGCACCGCTTCAGATTACGCGGCCGCGAGTTTCACAACACGCGTCGACCTTCGGTGATGTTGATCAATTGCGGCAAGGCGTAGATGGCCGCAACCCGGCCGCCTCCCTCGCGGACCCGGACAATCAGCCCCGCGTCGTTGAGTTGCCGCAACATGTTATTGGCCGTCACGCGGTTGTTGAAGCCCGCAGCTTGCGCAAATGCCGGGGCGGGGATGACGGGCCGCATAAAGAAGGCGTCGACGGCGGCCATGGCGTACTGTGAATGAGTCACTTCTACGAAGTCGCGGCGCATGGCCTCGTAGAGATCGCGGATCGCGCGCACCTTCTCCAAGTTGCTTTCGGCCTGGGCAACAAGGGCATTGACGAAGAACCGTAGCCAGCCTTCCCAGTCGCCCGCCTCGGTGATGGCGAGCAGTCGGTCGTAGTACTCAGCCCGGTTCGCCTCCAGATATTTTGACATATAGAACATGGGCCGGGACAGGGCTCCCCGCCGGTAGAGCAGCAGCGGGATGAGCATTCGTCCGATCCGTCCGTTGCCGTCCTTGAATGGGTGTAGAATTTCGAATTGGGCGTGGGCGATTGCTGTCTGGAGAACTGGATCCTCTCCCTCAGCCTGAAGAAAGCGCTCCCAGTTCTCCAGCGCTCCTTGCAGAACCAAAGGGCTGGGCGGAACAAAACGGGCTCGCTCAATCGGATCCCCATGGCGACCGATCCAGTTCTGATCACTGCGAAAGGCGCCTGGTTCTTTGTCGCGACCGCGCACGCCTTGCATGAGCCGCTGATGGGCTGCGCGGATGAGCGCAAGGGACAGCGGCCGCTCATCAAGCGCATCCTCGGCGCCCTGAACCGCTGCGCGGTAGTTGGAGATTTCCTCGATGTCGCCTCGGCGCACGTCGGCGCTCTCCATGCCCGCATCGAACTCCAGCACTTCGTCGAGCGTGGCTTGGGTGCCTTCGATACGCGACGACAGCACCGCTTCGTTGACTGTGATGGGGGAAAGTAGGACCGCCGGGTTTGGCAAGGTCTGCAGCATGCCGTCATAGCGCGCCAAGGCTGCATTCCCCCGACCAGCTAGCGGCAGGAGGCCGCGCCAATCCAAGTCGGTCAGCGGGAGATCGTCTGGGATGCAGGGCGGCATGCGCCGTACCTATCATTGCCAAGGGCTTATGAAAAGTGGATCGTCATGTTGGTTTTCATAAAGCGATTAACGATAAACAGGCTTTCGACAAATCCCACAATGATTCCCAAAGGTGGGTTTCACTTTCCATAAAGTCGGATATCGAAATTTCAGCTTTTCATATCCATCGTCATGAACGCCGTCGTCGAGTCCTCCAATACGAGCGCCTGGGATAAAGGGTCCTAGGGGAAGTCAGGTACTCAACCGAACGCCCGGACCTCCGGTCGCGTCGGCGGGTATGAACGTGATCCCGGCCTCTTCCAAAGATTTCTGAAGTCTCGCCATATTGGTCGTCAGGATTGCGCCCTTTCCTGTTTCGAAACGAAGGATCGTGGAATCGGCGACGCCTGACAGCTTTGCCAACTCGCGAACGCTAATTCCAAGGGCCGCCCGAGCCATACGAACTTGCACAGCAGCTAACATGACTGAAATTCCTCCGTGGGTGATGGAATTTCGTTGACTTCGTCAGTGAAATTCGGTCGAGTGTAGGTGAGATTCCTTCAAACTCCACCGTTCAGCGTTGTCTGAGCGACCGGGCGGCTGCGCGGGGAGGTCACGCATGGTTGGCCACCAATACGTATCCTTCAAACAGCGGAAGCAGAGGCGACGCTCTCCAGACCATCGTCTGGCCGCCGCCTTCTTCCGGAATGCCCGAACCTTCCACGCTATGGCCTGGACCGAGCCTGATCGCTCATGGGGGAGATCGGCCTACCCGTCCGCGATCGCCATCGAACTCGGCTTGAAGGACTATCTCCTCCATCGCGGGTTCTCCGACGACTGGAACCGCATCCATCTGCGCCATGATCTGAAGAAGGCTCTCCGTTGCGCCCGACTGGCCGGACTGCGAGACTTGCCGGTTGGGCTAGCCGAACTCGCCGCAGTCCTTGGACCGCTCTACGTCTCAGGGAGTTTGCGATCCGGTGCGGTCGAGCCGGAGCTAACGGTCTCGCCCGAGGCCGCCGACAGGGTGATCAGCCGCTTTCTGGATGTCGTCGAGACCGCCATCGGGACGGAGGGAGGGGAAAGGCCATGAGCCCTAGCTGGTACCAATGCTGGCGAGGGTTCAGGCGGACCGCAGAATCGGACGGACGTCGTCTTCTGGTGCGAGCGATCCAGCAGCTGCCACCCGACTGCCGCGACGTATTCGTTCTGCACCGCTTCGGGGACATGCCGCTGGACGAGGCCGCAGCGCATCTCGGGATCGACCAAGCACTGGCCGAAACGCGCCTGGCCGAGGCGCTCACCCGGCTGTGCCGTGCGGTCGACGAGGCGGACGCGCGGCACTCTTCGGAACGCAAGTGACGGTCGAGGGCAGGATAGGCTTTGCGCCGGCATTGTCTGACAAACGGCCCTTCGAAGGTCTATTTCACCCGCGAATCCGGTGCAGATCAGCTGCCATTGCACAGGCGCGGAGAGGCTAGCGACTCTGCGATGGCTGAATGGAGGAGCGGTGGAGATCTTCCAATCCTGCGCGAGGATGGTGCAGGCGTAGGAAGCGTTAGCGGGAAAGGATCATATCGCAGATGAGAGGACAGCAAAAAGCACTGCTTTCGGACACAGGTCGTCAGCCGGCAATGCTCGTGCAGAGATTGGCATCGCGGTACGCAAAGCGCCTCCGTCAACGGACATATGGGAAGCACCATGACATTGAAGAATATTATGACCGACGCCGAAGCCGCCGCGCTGAAGGGAAAGCAGATTGGCACAGGGGTATCGCGGCGGGTCTTTGAGGTTCTCGGCTATCCGGATTTGGTCGTGAAGGAGATGATCAACGAGTCACCCGGGTCAAACGTCATGGAATGGCGCATCTGGGGATGGGTGAAAGGCACAGATTTGGAGCCGGTCTTTGCCGAATGTGTCGCTGTCACTTACAGCCACCGGTATTTGTTCATGCGTCGAGCCACCAAACCTGATGACAGCCATTTTCTAGCGGCGCCGAAACTGCCAGTTTGGCATGACGATCCGAAGCCGGATGCTTTCGGCGTGATCGACGGCGTCTTGAAAATCATCGACTACGGCAACGTTAAACAGGCAGAGTTTTCGAAAGCTTTGGTCAGCAGCGATCGACAGTGGAACACCCGGACAGCCAATCTCCGGGTGAGAGAGCAGCTGAAACGCCCTTCAGACGATGATGCCAGGTAAGATGCGCAGCTCTGAACAACCCCCCTTGTTGCATTTTGCGTATCTTGGGGGCCGAAACTGACAAAAGGGGTTTGGAGCAGCGCCGCCCGCCCGCTTCAACCCCGCTTCGCGCCCTGCGGGCTGCGGCAAGTGCCGCAGGCGTTGACACGGTCGGCCGCCGCCGCTGAGGGCTGGGCGTGATCGATGGATCGATCCGCTTTGCAAGGAAGCGGCGGCCGTAGTTTTACGAGGGTGAGGTTCCGAATATGCGCGTAGTTCTAAAGCGATCAGCTTGGAGGCTATGTACGTCCAGCCGTCATCAGAGCCGGAGGCGCGTCGGCGCCGGACTCCGCAATCTCGGCCAGTTGGCGTACAATCGGCCGTCCGCGTCACCGACACCTGGCCTGATGATCTCCCGATCACCCCGGCCTAACTCCAAGCGGTCGAGGCGTGGCTTGGCGAGGTGCTCGACGAGGTTCTGGGTCCGCGCCTCTGAGAGGAGCAGAACATGAGCCGCAAAGCCTTCACCACGGGCCTTCAGACCCGGGCCGCCCTCTATCTCCGCGTCTCGACCGGACGGCAGGCCGTCAACGATCTGTCGATCCCTGACCAGCGCCGTCAGTTGGAAGACTACTGCGAGGCCAAGGGCTGGGAGGCGACGGCGGAGTATGTCGAGCCGGGCAACACGGCCACTGACGACCGACGCCCATCCTTCCAATCCATGATCGAGGCGGCCCTGACCAAGCCGCCCGCCTTCGACATGATCGTGGTGCACAGCTTCTCGCGGTTCTTCCGGGATCAGTTTCAGTTCGAGTTCTACGTCCGCAAGCTTGCGAAGAACGGGGTGCGTCTGGTCTCGATTACCCAGGAGCTGGGCGACGACCCAATGAGCACAATGATGCGCCAGATCATGACCCTCTTCGACGAGTACCAATCCCGTGAGAACGCCAAGCACACCCTGCGAGCCATGAAGGAAAACGCGCGCCAGGGCTTCTGGAACGGCGCCCGGCCGCCCATCGGCTACCGCATCGTCGCGGCTGAGCAGCGCGGGGCCAAGATCAAGAAGACGTTGGAGATCGCCCCCCTCCAAGCCGAGACGGTCCGCACAATTTATCGCTGGGCGCTGACCGGAGACGGCGCGCAAGGGCCGATGGGATTGAAGACCATCGCAACCCGGCTGAACGAGCAGAACATCCGAACCCGCGACGGCGGACGCTGGGGCATCAGCGCCGTCCATCAGATCCTGACCCGCTCGACCTATATGGGCGAGCATCGGTTCAACACTCGCGACCACCAGACGCGGACGCCGAAGCCCGAGTCCGAGCACGCCGTCATGGCGGTGCCGCCGATTGTCTCGAAGGCGGACTATGAGGCCGTTCGGGCGCGCTTGGCTTCCCGGAACCCGAAGTGGACGCCGCCGCGTGTCTCAGCAGGGCCAAACCTGCTGACAGGCATCTGCTTCTGCGGCGCCTGCGGCGGCGCCATGACTCTAAGGACTGGAAAGGGTCAGGCTGGCGGCCAGTATCGCTACTACGCATGTTCGACCAAGGCCCGCATGGGCGAGGCGGGATGCACTGGATTGGCCGTCCCCATGGACAAGCTGGACGACGCCATTATCCACCACCTGGAAACCCGGCTGCTCGATCCGAACAGACTTGCCACGCTGATGGAGCAGCTTTTGGATCGGCGGGAGGAATGGGCTGACCAAAGGCGCAGCCATATCGCGGAGATGCGCAAGCGCGCGACTGAGGCGGAGGCCAAGCTCAATCGGCTCTACAAGGCTATCGAGAACGGTCTGCTGTCGCCGGACGACGCCTCGCTGAAGGATCGGGTCGCTGAACTCTCCGGCGTTCGCGATCAGGCCCGAGCAGACGCTGAGCGGATCAGCGCGTCCGTGGATCGGCTGGCGCCTACGATTACGCCGGACGCTTTAAACCGATTTGCCAGCGCCGCGCGGCGCAAGCTGCGGGATCGCACCAGCGGCTATCGGCGGGATCACCTGCGCGCCCTGACGCAGCGGGTGGAGGTTATCAGCAAGACCGAGGCGCGCATCATCGGCTCACGAACCGAGCTTCTGCGGGCCTTGGCGTCTAGCGATGGTGGGAGTTACGCCGCCGCTGGCGGAGTTCTCGGTTTTAAACCGAAGTGGCGCACCCGGAGCGATTCGAACGCCCGACCCTCAGATTCGTAGTCTGATGCTCTATCCAGCTGAGCTACGGGTGCGGCTGCCTTGCGGCGAGGGCGGGTCTTTAGCCGGTGGATCGGGCGGACGCAAGCGGGGGAATGCAGTTTCTGCGTCTGTAGCGGTTGGCGTGGCGGCTGCGACGGCTTAGGCGTGTCTGACGCTCCCCTGCTTTCGGATCTTCCATGCGTTTCTTCCGTCGCCAGATCGCCGCTGTGCTGGTTCCCGTCCTCATGGCGGGATGCCAGACCGCGACAGCCAGCCAAGGGGCGCCCGCGCTGGCGACAGCATCGCCGCAGGCCGTGTCGGCCCCGTCGTCGGCCGCATCGCCCGCTCGGGGCCCATTCGTGGCGGCGGCGAATCCGCTGGCGGTCGAGGCGGGGATGACCGTGTTGCGGCGCGGAGGATCGGCCGTGGATGCCGCGGTAGCGATCCAGGCGGTGCTGGGCCTGGTGGAGCCGCAGTCTTCAGGCCTGGGGGGCGGGGCCTTTTTGATGAGCTATGACGCCGAGACCGGGACCGTCACGGCCTATGACGGGCGCGAGACGGCGCCCGCGTCAGCGACGCCCGAACTGTTCTATGAGGACGGAAAGCCCCTGCCCTTCATCGACGCGGTGCTGTCGGGCCGCTCGACCGGGGCGCCGGGGGCGGTGGCCATGCTGGCCATGGCGCAGAAGGATCACGGCAAGCTGGCCTGGCGCGATCTGTTCGGGGACGCCGAACGGCTGGCGCGCGACGGGTTCACGGTCAGCCCGCGTCTGGCCGGCATGATCAATGGACGCAGTCCGCAGGCGCGGACGCGGTGGGCCAGCGCCTACTTCACCAAGCCGGACGGCACGCGGTATCAGGCGGGCGATACGTTGAAGAACCCCGCCTACGCCGACACGGTCGCGCGACTGGCGCAGCAGGGGCCGGGCGTCGTCTATGGCGGACCGATCGGGCGCGACATCGCGGCGGCGGTTCGCGAAGGACCGCGTCCCGGCGGCCTGACCGAGGCGGACATCGCCGGCTATCGCCCCTTGCGCCGCGACGCCCTCTGCCGGCCGTATCAAGCCTATGTGATCTGCGTGCCGCCGCCGCCGTCCAGCGGGGTAGCGTTGCTGCAGTTCCTCGCCATGGCCGATGCGACGCCCGATCTGGACAAGGGGGCCAGGAGCCCTGAGGCCTGGGTCGCGTTCGGGCGGTTGCAGCGGCTGATGTATGCCGACCGGGACCGCTATATCGGCGACAACGACTTCGTCGGGGTGCCGATCGCCGGTCTGCTGGATCCCGATTATGTCGCGTCGCGCGCGGCCCTGGCCCCGCAGGTGAACGGGCCGGTTGATGCCGGCGCCCCGACGGGATCGCCGCCGCGCGGGGTCGACCAGACCGCCGAGCCGGGCGGCACCTCGCACATGGTCGTGGTGGACGCCTGGGGCAATGCGGTCAGCATGACCACGACGGTCGAGAGCATCTTCGGCAATGGCCGGATGGTCGACGGCTTCTTCCTGAACAACCAGCTGACGGATTTCTCCTTCACGCCGCACGAGGACGGACATCCGGCCGCCAATGCCGTGGCGGCGGGCAAGCGGCCGCGCTCGTCGATGACGCCGGTGCTGATCCTGGATCGTCAGGGGCGGCTGGTCGGCGCCATCGGCTCGCCGGGCGGGTCCAGCATCCTGGCCTATGTCGCCAAGGCCCTGGTCGGGACGATGGATTGGGGCTTGTCGATGCAGGAGGCGATCGCCCTGCCCAATCTGGTGGTGCGGGGCGAGATGGTCGGGGCCGACACCGACCTGATCGCGCCGGATATCCGCGACGCCTTGGCGGCGGCGGGCATGGCCCTGAAGCCCAACGCCACCGAGACCTCAGGCCTGCATGGCGCGATCTGGCGCGACGGTCGCTGGGACGGAGGGGCCGATCCGCGTCGCGAGGGCGTGGCGGTCTCGGAGGTTCGCTAAGGACTCAGCGGCCGGGACGGATCGACAGCTGGAAGGCCAGCAGGCCTTCGCTGACGTCGGTGTCCAGGCCGTTCATGCCGCGCAGACCCTTGCCGGCGTCGATCTCGCGATAGACGACGCCGAACGACGTCTGCATGTCGCCCTTGCGATAGGCCACGCCGATCGAGGCGTCGCCCAGGAAGCTGCCCTTGTCCTGGGTATAGCCGGAGCGCGCGTAGTCGCCGTCGCGGGTGCGGGCGAAGTTGTAGCCGACGGCTCTGCCGGATCCGGCGGCATACAGATACCAGCGCGGCCGCTCGCCGAACCGCTCGCGGCCGTTGGGGGCCAGACGATCCAGACCCTCGCCGATCTTGAGCGTGACGCCAGCCTCGGCCGAACGGCCTTCGCTGCCGACGCCCAGGCCCGCGTGGGGCGTCAGGCTGACCTCCAGGCCCGAGGCGGTATGACCGCGTGCGCCTCGGAAACCGCGCACATAGCGCAGGTCATAGGCGTCGGGGTCCAGTTCGGCCCGATCGACGGGTGTGACTGGCAGGGGCGAGCCGTCGGCGCGGCGCAGACGACCGGCGGTCTCGAGCGTCACCCGGTCGGTGAAGTCGGTGCGATCAATCCAGACGTCGTTGCGCGTGCTGGCGGACAGGCCGGATCGGTCGTCGGAACGGAAGGCGGTCGGGATTTCGATCTGGGCGCCGAACCGGGCGTCAGGTGCTACGCGGAAACTCGTCTGTTCAGTCAGGCGCGCCTCGACATCAGGCGAGGCGTCGAAGGCGTTGGGGGCCCAGGTCTGTGCGCAGGCGGCGCTCGCGCCGGCCATCGCCAACACGCCCCCAAAGCCGACAATACAGGCCTTTAATCGCATCCGGTCTCCCCACCGATCCGCTGGACACACACTGCAACCCTCAGGCGCAAGAGTCCAACGGCTTTTGGTCATGGTTTCGTCGCTTTTGAACGAGGACGACCAGTAGCGGTTCCCAAACGAAAAAGGGCCCCGCTGTCGCGGAGCCCTTCGGGTCGTTTGGTGCAGATGGCCTTATTGGCAGGCCAGACACTCGTCGTAGTCGGTCTTAGGCAGGGAGAAGAGATCCGGCTGATTGGGATCGATCACCTCTTCGGCCTTGTCCTCGGCGCCTGCGAAGGCGGCGCGCTGCACCGACTTAGAGCGTAGATAGTACAGCGACTTCACGCCGCGCTCCCAGGCGGACCAGTGCAGCATGTGCAGGTCCCATTTGTTCACGTCGCCGGGGATGAACAGGTTCAGCGACTGGGCCTGGCAGATTTCCGGCGCGCGGTCGGCGGCCAGTTCGATCACCCAGCGCTGGTCCAGTTCGAACGCGGTCTTGAACACGCCCTTCTCATCCTCGTCCAGGGCGTCGAGGTGCTGGACCGAACCTTCGTTCTCTAGGATGGAGCTCCACACCGCCTCGGTGTTGATGCCCTTGTCGTCGAGCAGACGCTCCAGATAAGGGTTCTTGACCGCGAAAGAGCCCGACAGGGTCTTGTGGGTGTAGATGTTGGCCGGGATCGGCTCGATGCCGGCGGACGTGCCGCCGCAGATGATCGAGATCGAGGCCGTGGGGGCGATCGCCAGCTTGTGGCTGAACCGCTCCATCACGCCGCGCTCCTCGGCGTCCAGGCACGGGCCCTTCTCTTCGGCCAGCAGGCGGCTGGCCTTGTCGGCCTCGCGGCGCAGATGCTTGAACAGGCGCATGTTCCACGACTTGGCCATGGCGCTTTCGAACGCCACGCCCTGCCCCTGCAGGAAGGAGTGGAAGCCCATCAGGCCCAGACCCACCGAACGCTCGCGCTTGGCCGAATAGACGGCGGCGGCCATGGCGGGCGGGGCGCGGCGGATGAAGTCCTCCAGCACATTGTCCAGGAACCGCATCAGATCCTCGACGAAGCGCGGCTCCTCGCGCCATTCCAGGAAGGTCTCGGCGTTGACGGACGACAGGCAGCAGACGGCGGTCCGGTCCACGCCCAGATGGTCGCGGCCGGTGTGCAGCATGATCTCGGCGCACAGGTTCGACTGTTTGACCTTCAGGCCCAGGTCGCGCTGGTGCGGCGCCATCTGGCGGTTCACCGTGTCCGAGAAGATCAGATAGGGCTCGCCGGTCTGCATGCGGATGTCCAGCAGCTTGGTCCACAGCGAACGGGCGTCGACGGTCTTCATGACCGCGCCGTCCTTTGGCGACTTCAGATCGAAGGTTCCGCCGACCTTGACGGCCTCCATGAATTCGTCGGTGACGTTGATGCCGTGGTGCAGGTTCAGGGACTTGCGATTGAAGTCGCCGGACGGTTTGCGGATCTCCAGGAACTCTTCGATTTCCGGGTGGTGGATGTCCAGATAGACGGCGGCCGAACCGCGGCGCAGCGAACCCTGGCTGATCGCCAGCGTCAGGCTGTCCATCACGCGGATGAAGGGGATGATGCCCGAGGTCTTGCCCGCGCCCTTCACCTTTTCGCCGATGGAGCGGACGCCGCCCCAATAGGTGCCGATGCCGCCGCCGTTCGAGGCCAGGGCCACGTTCTCGTTCCAGACGTTCTGGATGCCGTCCAGGCTGTCGCCCACCGCGTTCAGGAAGCAGGAGATCGGCAGGCCGCGATCCGCGCCGCCGTTCGACAGGACCGGGGTCGCCGGCATGAACCACAGGCGACTCATATAGTCATACAGGCGCTGGGCGTGTTCGGCGTCGTCCGAGAAGGCGGTCGAAACGCGCGCGAACATGTCCTGATAGCTTTCGCCCGGCAACAGATAGCGATCTTCCAGCGTCTTCTTGCCGAAGTCGGTCAGCAGATCGTCGCGCGAGCGATCGACCTGGACCGATTTGACCACGGTCAGGTGGGGGCGTTCCGGCGTCGGCGTCGCCGCAACGCCTTGGAATTCCGTCGTCTTCAATGCCTCGCCGCCAGCCATTACGATCCCCATCGATTGTCTCGCATACCAGATATTGTGTCTGCTGTGCTTAATGAGAACTAAATCACCGGTTTGCCCCCGTTCCAAATTGGATTTTTTTGGCTCCGCGTGGTGACAAATCTGACTCTGTGGACATCGCGGTGATTCGCGTCGGTGGACTCGCTGGAATCAAAGGCTTTCCGGCTGCTCCGCAGTTACTCACAGGCCCAATTTTTTCTTTGGAGGAACATGGCGAGAGCTTGGCCGTTGGTTCGCCCATGACGCTTTCCGATGTCCGCGCCTTTTTGATACGCGTCCTGACGGTCGCCCGTACGGAGATCGCCGCGCTTCTGGCTTTGTTGGTCGTCGCCGGCGGCGTTCTGACCTTCGCCGGTCTCGCCGATGAGATGACCGAGGGCGAGGGCCAGGCCTTCGATCTTCATGTCCTGGCGCTGATGCGGCCTTATGCCGACGATCCAGGCCGGCCGTGGGGGCCGTGGTGGCTAAAGGAGGCGGCGGCGGACATCACCTCGCTGGGCGGCATCTCTGTGCTGGGTCTGTTCGCCCTGATCGTGATCGTCTTCTTGCTGAGCCAGCGGAAATGGCTGTCGTCCCTGCTGCTGGTCGTGGGCCTAGCCGGCGGCGTCGCGCTGAGCGAAGGCCTGAAGGCGGTGTTCGAACGCGCCCGTCCGCCTGCGGCCATGCAGGCGGTGGAGACGATCAACGCCAGCTTCCCCTCGGGCCACGCCCTGCTATCCACCGTCTTCTATCTCAGCGTCGCCGTCATGCTGACCCGCGCCTTCCCGCGCGAGCGGTTCAAGGTCTTCGTCCTGGGCGTCGGCATTCTGCTGGCCCTGCTGGTCGGGCTGACGCGCATCTATCTGGGCGCCCACTGGGCCACCGACGTCTTCGCCGGCTGGGCGGTCGGCGCGGCCTGGGCCATGGCCCTGTGGCTAATCGCCTATGGGGTGGCGCGCTGGCAGAAGCGTCATCGCGCGGCGCTGCAGGACGAAGCCTCCCCGATCGAAGCCGCGCCCGACCCGACCAAAGTCTAGGCCCGCCATCCGCCGCGCGGCAGGCTAGTCTGGCGACATGTCGGAGACGCACGCCATGGACCACGCCGCCCTCTACGCCGAACGGCTGAAGACCCCCGACCAGGCCGCCGCCCTGATCGTCTCGGGCGCCAAGGTCACCATGGGCCTCGGCGTGTCCCAGCCGCCCGCCCTGCTCAAGGCCCTGGCCGAACGGGCCGAGCGCGGCGAGGTCGAGGATGTGAACCTCTACTATCTGCTCTCGACCGCGATCGCAGGGGACACGGTGCTGCGCTATGAGCTGATGGACCGCATCCGCCCCTGGAGCCTGTTCCACAGCGCCATAGAACGCCGGCTGGAACAGCGTGCGCATGAGGAGGGTCGCCCCAATCCCGTGCAGTTTATCCCCACGGGCTTTCAGCAGTCGCCCCGCCTTCTGTGCGACGAGGTCAAGGTGGACACCCTTATTTGCACCGTCTCGCCGATGGATGCGAACGGCTTCTTCTCGTTCGGCACCAACACCGATTATTCCAAGCCGGTGTCGCAGACGGCGAAGACCGTGATCGTCGAGGTCAATCCGCATATGCCGCGCGTGTTC